>Ga0209582_1000286_pt1 | contig 39872 bp, 67 predicted proteins | sample KloWWTmetKNB5Kit_FD_187176 | JGI IMG/M metagenome (GOLD analysis project Ga0209582, IMG submission 187176) | Active sludge microbial communities from Klosterneuburg, Austria, studying microevolution and ecology of nitrifiers - Klosterneuburg... | ecosystem: Engineered > WWTP > Aerobic digester >...
CTCCGTCCTGCCCGAGGAGGACTACCGCCTCGCGGAGCACCGCTGGCTGTACCGCACGGACGGGACGTGGCCTGCCACCCAGGACATGGACCTCGAGCCGGGCGCTGTCGGCACGTTCGTCGTCAAGTACCGGCCCGGCTGGGCTCTGGGGTTGGCCGGGGAGGCGGCGTACGGCCGGTTGGCGTCGGAGTTCGCAAAGTCGCTGTGCAAGGACAAGTCGTGCTCACTGCCGAGCAACGTGAAGATGATCGTGCGCCGTGGTGTGACGATGGAGTTCAAGGAGGGCCTGTTCCCTGAGAACCGCACCGGGATGCGCGAGGTCGACCTGTTCGTCCAGTCGATCAACCCGCACCGGCTGCGCTCGATGCCGACGATCCTCACCCCCGAGATGCGCCGCCGGCAGATGAGGGGCGTCTGATGGAGCAGCCCGACAACTACACGCCCGACCGGCGCGTCACCCCACACCTCGTGGCCCTCGCCGGGTGCGTCGGGGACAGGCTGGACCAGTCGAACATTGAGACCTGCTGGGGCGGTGTCGTCTCCGGCAACGGGGTCGACCTGTCCGAGATCGGCACGGACGGCGCGATGTGGTGGGTGCGTCTGGCGAACCTGACCGTGGCTGCACCGGGCGGGCAAGCGAACGGCACCGTCACGTGCAAGCCGATCCTGCTCGCAAACGTCGGAGTCGGGTACGCCACCTGCTACCCGATCAACGAGGACGGGGAGGCGCTGGACCCGCAGCAGCAGCTCAAGTTGTCCGATCTCGTGCACGCCGCGATGATGGCGATGTACCGCGGCATGGCCTGCTGCACGTGGCATCAGGGCTCCGTCGGCGTCGGGCAGGTCACCGTGGTCACGTGGACCCCACAGGGCCCGCAGGGCGGCGTCCTGGGCGGCGAGTGGTTGCTGCAGTTCGAGATCATCGGCAACCGTCCCGAGCCGGATGACGCACCGTGACTGTCGTGATGGGCCGCTCCGGCGGCACCCGCGTCATCATCTTCGAGTCCGCTATCGACGCGATGCACCAGCCGGGGGGCATGGTCTACGACGAGATGCGCGACGCCGCCCGGGAGGTCACGTTCCTCGCCCAGCTGGACGCACCGAAGCGCACCGGGCAGCTCGCGGCCGGTATCCGGATGGCGTCCGAGCGGCGCGCGTCACGCAAGAAGGTCGGGTTCTACGTCCGGTCCGATGCGCCGCACTCATTCTGGGTCCACGAGGGCACCCGGGACCAGATCACCCCGACGACGTTCCCCTACATGAGGCTGCCGGCGTTTCCGGAGATGGGTGCGCGCGGGACGTCTCCGCGGATGTACCGCAAGGTGGTCTCCGGTCAGGTGGGGCAGCCGTTCTTGACCAACAACTTGCGGTACGTTATGGCCGGAGTAGCCAACTAGGAAGGACACCAGCATCATGAGCACAGCAGCGAAGTCGTTCGTCTCGTCCGCCATCGTCGGAGAGGTCGAGGAGTCGCAGGAAGTCACGTACCCGGTCGACGGCAGGGACGTCACGTTCCTCATGCCGGACCTGAACCAAGTCGTCCTGTCGACCGCGCTCATCGAGACGGCCACGTCCGACGTCCACGCGGCGGCGACCCTGATCAACATCTTCTTCGGCCTCGTCAAGGACGACGAGACCTACGTCGACCTCTCAGGTGAGGAGATCGACGACGACAGCGACCTACCCGACCACTACCGCTTCAACGACTACACGCGGCGCTGGCTGCAGTCGAAGATGATGAACCACCGCGACCCGTTCGGGGTGGAGGTCATCGCAGAGATCATGCGGTCCCTGATCGAGGAGTGGTCCGCAAACCCTACTCAAGGTTCGTCGTCATCGTCTCCCTCGCCCAGGCGTCCTGGGACCGCATCGAAGGCGACGCCGCGTGGGCGGGCATCGACCCGTGGCGCCTCCCCACGCTGAGCGCGTGGTGCAACCTCGTTGTCCAGTGGTACCGGAAGCGGATGGGCTCCAAGGAGGATCAGGACAGGCTGGAGTTCACGCTGGACCAGCCCAACCCGCGTCTGCGCCTCTATGCTTTGGCTGGGACCGCGGCCAAGCGGGCCCTGACGGCCGGTACGGCGGATGATCATCTCGCACTGATGCGCGAGCTCGAACAGGCCAAGTCTGGCGGATGAGGAGAGCGTCGTGCCGATGGACCGGATGGTGGGTGAGGCTTACATCCTCATGCGCGGCGACGGCACCTTGCTCAAGCGCGACTTTCAGAAGGCTGGGCACGAGGCGGGCGAGGAATACTCCAAGGCGTTCGACGACGAGCTGCGGAACTCCGAGAACGTCACGTTGCGGCGGTTCCGTCGCAACCTTGCGGACTCGACCGCCGAGGTCGACTTCTCCAGGTTCCGCAGGGAGTTCGGCTCTGTCGAGAAGACGTTCGATGGTCTCAACCGCGAACTTATCGAGATGCGACGCTCGGGTAGCCTTACCGAGGTCCAGCTCAAGCGGGTCCAGAGGGAACTTCTGGAGTGGGCCGAGGCAGAGAACGAAGTCGAACTGGCGACAAGGCGGCTCAATAACCAACAGAGCTCCTTGAGGCAGTTTTTCAGGGATCAGGAGGAGGGGCTCAGGCGACTGAATAGGGCCGAGAGGGAGCGCCTCTCCGTCATAGACGCTTCCAACCGGGCGTACGCCTCATACGGCAGGAACATCTTGTTCTCGTCCGAGCGCCAGCAGCGAGCGCTGGAGGATCAGGACCGAGCCTTTAGGTCGTACGCGGACAACATCAGGACTTCGATCGAGCGTAGGGCTGAGCCAGCGATCCTGCGCTTCGGCCGGCGCATCGACGACCTCGGGGACCGATTCACCGTCTACGGGCGTCGGGTCGGCAGGGCCTTCGGCGCTGGCTCACGCAACAACGGCCTGAACCTGCTCGGACGTAGCATCGGCGCGCTCGTCAGTGGACCGATGCGCCTGCTCGTCGAGACCGTCGGCAAGGTGAGTCAGGTTCTCGGCATCATGGGGCGAGACTTCCGTCTCGCTCGCCTCGACGGTCTCGGCTTCGCCGCATCTCTCGGCCAGGGCCTATTGGGGGGATTGAAGGCGGGACTGCCGGCGCTTGCTGCTTTGGCTGCGGGCATCGCTGCTCTCGCAATCGTCCTGCCGACCCTGACGGCTTTGCTGTTCAGTCTGGTCGGTGCGCTGACCGCGGTGGTCGGAGCAATCACCCTCGGCCTCATCGCGAGTCTGGTGGTTCTCCTGCCCGTCCTGCTGTCCATCGTGGGTGCAATAGGCGTACTGGCGGTTGCGTTCCTGCGGGCGCGCCACGAGAGCACGCAGGTGGCGAAGACTGTCGAGAAACTGAAGAAGACCTTCAAGGACTTCGGCGACAGTGTCGCGGAGACCTCCAACGCCGTCGTCGAGGCGTTTGCAGGCACTGCGGAGAAGTTGCTCTCCCAGATGACGCCGTTCTTCGTGAACATGGGCGAGGCGCTGGCCGAGGTTGCCACCCACTTCGGAAGGTTGCTCGACAACCCGCTCGTGAAGAACGTGATCACCGAACTCTCCACCGTGCTACCGCGCGTCTTCGAGAACATCGGCAAGGGCATCAACAACATGCTCATTGGGTTGCTCGGATTCTTTGCCGCAATCCTCGGGCCAGTGGAGAACTTCTCGAACACCTTCGCGACTCTTGGTACGCGCTTCCGCGAGTTCGCCACCGACCCCGACGGCCAGAACAGGATCGCTGACTGGTTCGAGACCGCGTGGGGCGCAGCCCGGTCCCTGTGGGTCATCCTCGGCAACGTCGTCACCATCCTCGGGAAGATCTTCACCGCCGGGACGGAGGGGCCAGGGCAGGGGTTCCTCGACTACCTCGTGGAGGTGACGGAGAAGTTCGACAAGTGGCTGTCCATGCCGGAGGGCAAGAGCGCCCTCGAGGACTTCTTCGTCCGGGTCGAAGACTTCATGAAGACCGCAAAGGACGCCCTTGAGGACTTCGGTGAGGCGCTCGACAAGCTCGACACGGACAAGGCCGCACAGGATGCGCAGTCCTTCGCCGAGGCCATGGGCTCCCTCGCGACCGGGATCAACAACGCTGCCGGCTTCCTGACCGGGATCAACATCGCCTTCGGCACCCTGTGGGACATCGTCACAGGCGGATGGACCATGAGCGAGCTGTTCTCCTTCGTCGGCGAACTCATCATCTCGTCGGAGACGGTGCGCACCGCCATTTCTGACATGATCACCGGCTTCGAGTCGTTGAAGACGTGGTTCACCGACAACTTCAACATGGCCGACTCGTGGGCGGACACGACGCTCGTCAAGCCTTTCGCCTGGGCGTACGACCAGCTGTTCGGCCACTCCTACATCCCGGACATCGTCAACGGGTTCCTCGAGTGGATTCCCCAGATCCCGACCATCATCGTCACCGCACTGCTGGGTGTCGGGGAGACGCTGGTCGCCCCGTTCCGCAACGCTGCGGTTAGCCTTCTCGGCATCCTCGCCGGGCTGCCGGGTCAGATCCTCGGGTTCATCGTCGGCATCCCCGGCATGATCTCCGGCGCTCTGTCCAGCGTGATCTCCGTACTGCCTCAGCCGTTCCAAGATGGCATCAACAGAGCGAGGACCGCCCTGCAGGCTTTCCCCGGGCAGGTGCGCGCGTTCATCTCCGGCATCCCGGGCAACGTCTCAGCGCTGCTGTCCTCGCTGGCGTCGCGGATGCCGACACCGTTCCAGAACGGCATCTCGGCCGTGCGGTCCCGGCTGTCCGGGTTCCCCGGCATGGTGCGCAGCTTCGTCTCCGGCATCCCCGGCGCCGTGAGCAGCGCCCTGTCGGGTCTTGCCGGCGCGTTCTCCCGCCCGTTCGCTGCGGCCTACAGCGTCGTCTCCGGGTGGGTGTCGGCCATCCGATCCCTGATCAGCGGCATCGGCGCAGCCATCAGCGGCGCAGCATCGCGCGTCTCGTCGCTCGCGAGCCGCGCCCGAGGCCTGACGCCCTTCGCCTCCGGCGGTGTCGTCTACGGGCCGACAAGAGCCCTCATCGGTGAGGCTGGCCGTGAGGCCGTCATCCCGCTGGACCGCCCACTGAACATGGTCGACCCGTCCGTGCGGTGGCTGTCCGCCATCGCCCAGGGCAAGGCCACCCCAGCCATGGCGTCCGGTGGGATCGCGGGTGGCGCACAGATCACGATCGCGCCTGGGGCTATCGTGGTCCAGAGCAACCAAGACCCCGCGCAGATCGCGCAGCAGGTCATGGACAAGATGGCAGAGCAGTTCCGCTGAGGAAGGACCACCTGTGGCATACGACGGGTACATGCGCTTCGGTGGGGCCGAGATACTCAATGCCGAGCGCAGCGCCGCCTACATCGCGGCGCTGACGCCACAGCTGGGCTTCTCGAACTGCACGCCTTGCGACGAGCTGCGCTACCTTGTCAACGCCCCGGAGCGCGGGCCGCACAGCGGGGCGTTCATCGAGGAGTCGTCGAGGTATCGCAGCCCGATCATCGACATGCCTGAGTGGTACGACCCTGACGACTCGGACACGTGGGGCTTCGCGGGGCTCTACCCGTTGAAGATCGTCGGCCTTGACGATGACACCCGATCCGCCAAGGTTGTCGAGGCGTCGCACGATGGCGGCTCGGTCCTCCTGCCGCGCAAGGCGACACGGGAGATCACGGTCAACGGCCTCCTCGTCGGCAACAGTGACGCGTCCATCGAGGCCGGGCTGCGCTGGTTGCGCAAGACCCTCGACGGAAGCGGATGCGGTCAGGACCCGGGCTGCACAGGGGACAGTCTGTGCTTCTTCTCCTCGTGCCCGACCGACCTACCGCTCGCAGGCTACGACTACAACGGACCCCCGACGACGATGATCGTTCCCGGCGCATATGGGTGGCAGGCATTCAACGGGACGCTGACCCGTGACATGGTAGCCGGGACAGACACCTACACGGCAGGCATCGCCAACTCCGACTATGCGCAGTACAGCCCATTCGCAGCTGCGTGCGATGACATGACGTTCCGAGTCGACTTCCCACCGGAAGATCTCGGGGTGCTCGTCCAGCGCACCAACATGGTGCCCAACCCGTCATTCCGCTCGTCGTCGGGGACTGTCGCGGTTCGCAAGAACTTCGCGAGGAACCCCGTCGGCAAGTACAACACCGCGTGGTGGTTCGGGACGTCCAACCTCGGGATGGGCACTGGCATCAACATCCAGGCCAAGGGGCCCACCACTGACAGCCCGAACTACGGGGGCGGCATCGGCCTGCAGAACAGGTTCGTGCGGGTCGAGGCGGACCGGACGATCAACCGGGCTGGCGCCGGGCTGGGCACGTACGCCAGCGACATCAAGCCTGGCATCCCGCTGATCATGAGCGGGCTCGTCAAGACAATCATCTCCGGCGTGACCAAGGTGCAGATCAGCGCCGAGTGGAAGGACGTCAACGGGGTCGTCCTCAGCACGAACACGTCGACGGAGTCCACCGTCACGGTCGGCACCTACTCCCGCGTCACCTACGTCGCGACACCCCCGGCTGGGGCCTACGTCGCCCGGGTGACCTTTGCGGTGGGGGCCTCCATCGGCGGCACGTTCACAGCCACCCAGAACCCGCTGTACGTCTCCGAGGTGCTGCTTGAGCAGGCCACATCGTTCCCGTCGTGGGACGTCGCACCGTACTTCGATGGGGACATCGGCTACACCCACGAGGGCCTCGCCCGTTCATGGACCGGCGGCGCACACAACTCGGAGAGCGTGATGCTGGGCCCCGGCCTGCCGAACACCCTCATCGGGAAGGACTCGTACGTCTCGTCGTCAGACTGGACCCGCTCAGTGTCCTACCGCTCCGGCGCGGAAGAGAGCCGGGTCTTCATCATGGGCACGTCCGGCTTCACGAACACCGTCGAGGTGTTGGAGTCGGTGAACCTTCCCGTCATCGCTGGGCGGAACTTCTACGCCGCACGGGTGCGCATCGAACACCTGGACGGCACCCAGGGTGCGCTCGGGGCAGTGCTCAGGCTCCGGGCCTACGACGCGGCAAACGCTGACCTCGGGCTCGTCGCGGCAGCAGCAGATACCGCGTTCCCTGTGGCCGTCGGCGGGACCGTCGACGTCACGGCGCCGTCCACGGCGACCCTGCCGGTTGGCACGTCCTACCTGCGCGCAGAGGTGTGGTGGAACACGGGTGCGACGGTGTCGCCGACGATCTTGAAGGTGTCGCAGTTCCTCGTCGAGCCCGTCAGCGGCACCACCATCCAGCCCGGGACATTCTTCGACGGGGAGACCGCCCCGGCGCCGCCGTTGGAGTTCGTGTGGACCAGCGCCCCGAACGCCTCCAGCTCGGTAGCACGCAACCCGATCACGGATGGGCCGGAGAACGTCGCCCTCGAAGCGTGGGGAGCCTCCGATGGCGACCCGCTCACCATCGACACCTTCATCGGCCGCGTCGAGGGCGCCACCTCGGCGGGGTCGATCTCGCTGACCGTGAACGGGTGTGACTGGGAGACCGTGGCGTGGCGTCTCGTGCCCTTGACGACGGACCCGGTCACGATCAACTCGGTGGCGACGACATGGCGGATCAACTACGACTACGAGACCATCGCTGGGGACTTCCTCGACCAGTTCCCGCTCGGCTACTACACCGAGGAGCCGCCAGAGGTCGTCTCCGACGTCCCGACGGACCCGATCGTTGACATGCTCGAGCGCAGCAGCTCGAGGCACTTCCGCACGCTCCGGGGTGTGACTGCTGTTCGCGGTCCGATCGTCACTCGGAAGTACCAGTCGTGCAACGCGAGCTTGGTGGAGGTCGAGTTCACGCTCGTTGCTGGGGTGCCGCACCTGTTCGGAGAGGAGCGCGATGCCGGCCTGATCAGCATGAGCCTTGCCAGCCAGGAGCAGAACACCGTCGCCGACCAGACGTTCATCATCACGGACATCGTGCCTGACTGCACCTCGCTGACGTCATCGGCGCCCGTCATGGACCCGCAGTGCTCGTCCATACCTGCCCCGCCGCTAGTTCCGGACATCCTCGCCGTGTGCGGTCCGCAAACGGGCCCTGTGCTGCGTCGCTACGGGTTCCGCATCCCGCCGGAGATCATCCCCCAGTGGGGTGATGTGGTTCCGATCATCACGTACGTCCCGGAGGGGCCGGTCAGTCAGATCGCGGTCAAGTTCTACCCGACACCAGTGCCCGGCACGGCCCCTGCGGACCTCGACCCGTGCTCGATGTGCGCAGGACTGGTCATAAACTACGCCGACAGCAATGGCATCATCATCGACGGGGCGAGTGAGAAGGCGTACAGCCCGGTGGAGGAGATCGCGGTCGGCTTCGGCGGTTCGACGTACGCCACGGGGCGGGTCGTCGAGCGCAATGCTCGGCACCTGATCACCAACCTCGACTACGGGCCTCTGGAGTGGCCGGTGCTGTCCTGCGGCATCGGCTACCTCGTCGTCATCGAGACCTATGACGACGTGGACGCCACGCTGGACATGAAGCTGGTGGCTCGCCAGTGAGCCTCGGGTGTGAGCGACACAGTGTGCTGATCGCTGACCGCGGTGGCTTCCCCGTCGTCGGTCAGATCGAACCGGCAACCATGGTCCGCTGGAACAGGGAGCGCGACGACATCAGCAGTGCCGTCGTGCAGATCCGCAACCCGGGCGTCGACTGCTGCGGTCTGCTCGCGAGCATCCGATCCGGTCGCCACGAGATGGTCATCTACCGGGGGGACGTCAGGGTGTGGGAGGGACCGATCACTCGCGTCGCCTACCACTCGGACTATGTGGAGGTGGAGGCTCGTGACGTCATGCACTACGCCTACCGCACCATCGCACGGGCCGCGTACAGCAGCGCCTACCCGAACGTGGAGACAGGACCGGATCGGGCGAGACGGATCTTCGAGGCGGAACTGGCCCGGAAGGAAGCCTTGGACAAGCCGATCAACGTCCTGCCGTTCATCGACTTCCGCAGCCACGCCGACACGACGCGCACCACTCGCTCGACCAAGCCGTACCAGATGACGATCTGGGAAGATCTCGACACGATGGGTGCGCGCGGCGGTCTCGACTACACCGTCATCGGTCGTCGAATCGTCGTCAACGACGTGCACGATGTGATCGGGCGCACCCCTGTGATGACCGAGGGCGACTTCTTGGCTGACATCGTCGTCACTGAGTATGGGATGGAGCTCGCGACCTACCTCGCGGTCACCGACGGCGAGGGTAACTGGGGTGCGGTCGGGGGAACGGACCCGTACTACGGCGAGTGGGAGTTGCTGGCGACGAACTACGAGGAGGAGGTTGCCTCGGACGACACAGCGGTGCCTGATCCTCCGACGACCGCCGAGCTCCAGGAGCAGGCTCAGCGCAACGTCACCGGGCGCTACCCGACACCGCTGATCGTGCGAGTTCCCGATGGGGCTGGGGTCAGCCCGACGAGCAGTGCCCTGACCATCGACACCATCGTCCCTGGCATCCGCATCCCCGTGCGTGCCACACGGACGTGCCGTACCGTGCAGCAGGAGCAGAAGTTGGACAGCATCCGCATCGAGGAGACCTCGTCTGGGGAGACCGTGTCGGTGTCGCTGAGCCCAGCGCCGGGCGTCACCCAGGATGGCTGGGAGACCGAGGGGAGCGATTCCTGATGCCGGCACCCAATACGCCGATGGACACCCGCCAGTGGTTGCGCCACACCGAGCAGAGGTTACGCATCGTCGAGCGCCACAACCACGCACCCGTCACCGCGGACCCAGTCGCCATGTTCCTGCAGCGTGCGCAGTTCGCGATCATGGGTGGCGGGACGCGCACCGTCATCTCCACAGGGGTGCACTGGTCGAGCCGGTTCCGCATCCTTGGGCTGGGTCGCCACCCCGACACGGCACCCAACGGCATCCTCGAGATTCAGGTGCCGGTCAACGGCACGGTCGTCCCTGTGCACGGCAACAGCGGTGTCGCATCGCGCACCGTTGGGTCTGGCACGACGTCGACCTACGTGCCGCTCAGCGGGAACGAGTCACTCTGGTATGACCTTCCAGTGAAGGGGTCGGCGAACTTCGGCTCTACCGGGAGCGACAACCTCGGGTGGCACGTCGTCTCTGATGTCGACGAGGACGTCGTCATCCCGCCGACGTGGCTGATGGTCATCACCCGGAACAGTTTCGCTGGCAGCAATATGTACCTCTGGGGTGACATGCGGAGCCAGACGCCCTGACGGGTCTATGCTCGGCACAGCAGGACGGCCAGCCCGCTTCGCGTGAAGCAGGACCGGGGCCACAGACGGTGCAAACCCGTAGCCGAGAGGCTGCGGCTTCTCGAAGGAAGTGGTTGCCATCGCTAGGTGTGGATGTGCAGGATTCACAGGATGCGCCTGCCTAGTCGCGGTCAAGGGTGCGCTGAGCATCACCGGCTCCGGCGGCGCGTCCAACCAGTACGTGATCGACGGGCCTCATCTCGCTGGCAACCCCACCTCACCGCTGGACGTGGTGGTGGCCGGAACCGGCACGGAGGCGTCACCGTGGCTCATCTCCGTGGAGGGCGAACAGTACGGCACCGGCTCCCCCGAGGGCGTCGTCACCGCCCCGGTCGGCACCTACTACACCGATACCGCCATCACCAACGGCGCGATGCGCTGGGCCAAGAAGACCGGCACCGGGAACACCGGGTGGGTGTGCACCGAGGGCGACACCGGAACGAGGGACCTCAGCGCTTTCATCAACGCCCCTGCCACCGGGACTGTGTTTCAGGTAAGCCGCTCAGGTCGGATGGTTTACCTGACCGCATACATCTCATTCAGCAGCACCGCATGGACGCCTGGCGACGTGCTGTTCACGTTGCCTGACGGCTTCCGCCCTGTCACTTACCACTATACAAGCCCTCCATACTCTGGTCCCGGGGTTCTCTCACTGGAACCGAGCGGATCGGCCGCCCTGTGGTCAGACAACGTCAGCACCACCACCGCATGGTCGTTTGCATACATGACACCCGCCGCTTGGCCCTCCACCCTCCCGGGGGTGGCAGTCTGATGCACGCCCTTATTGAGAACAACACCATCACCGCCCTCCGCGTCGCCCCTGCCGGGGGTGCGTGGGAGGACGACCTCTGGCTCGACTTCACCGAGCCGCCGACCGCGCCCTAGCAGACTGGTTCATCGTCAGGTAACCCACAAGACAGGAGCGACACCATGCCCCCCGCGAAGAAGAAGGCCACCAAGAAGGTCACCTCCGGGGATGGGGCGATGATCTACGACACCACCCTCAACAAGCCGATCTGGTCCGACGGGGCTGTGTGGCGCGACGCCGCCGGCACCGCGGTCTGAGAGCAGGGAGAACGACGATGCCACCTCGCACCCGCAAGACTGCCTCGAAGAAGACCGCAGCCAAGAAGACAGCGGCCAAGGCTGCTGCTCCGGCGTTCCCGCTGGCTGGCGACGGCTACCTGTCGACATCACCGCTGCCGCGCCGGTCCACCAGCCGAGGCCCGGCGGTCGCTGCGGTGCGTGCCGCGCTGGGACTCCCCACCGAGCCCGCCATCTACGACGAAAGGGTCCGCAAGGCGGTCATGGCGTTCCAGGCGGACCGCCAGCTCGAGGTCACGGGTGTGGTGGCTGCTGGCGACTGGGAGGCGCTGTTCTCAGCGGCCCCTGCGGGCCCCGTGGACAGAGCAGACGAGCCTGACGACCCCACCGGGGAGCTCGACCCGCCACAGGGCCCTGAGTAGGTCCATCTCGACGGCCCCTGCGGCGCGATCCGCGACGCAGTCGTCGCAGGAGGTCCGGTCACCCTTCCAGCGCGACCAGTGGGGCTTGACCCGATCCCCTCGCCGTGGCTTCCACGGCGTGGGGATCGGCATCAGCGGCGGCTGAGTGTGTCCAGCGGGCATCGGTACCCTCCAGTCGGCAGAGTCGTGACGACGGCGACCCACTGACCCCATGCGCTGACGCGCTCCAAGGGTGGCACCCACTCGCCGTCAGGGCCGCGCCACTCCGCCCAGGCGATGAACCCATCACCGTGGGTGGGGTGGGTGACGAGGTCGCCACGGAAGATGCCACGGCCCTCAAGTTCGGGGGTGTGGGGGTGGTCGCGGACCGGCTTCGGCGGGCGGTAGTGCTTGACCTTAGCCATCGGTGGGCTCAGGCAGCCCCCAGCGACCTACCGTAACTGGAAGGGCCGTCGTGATCATGGACGGCACCATCCCGAGCTGGCTGTAGAGCCAGTCTTCGAGGTTGTCCAGCAGCAACTCCTCCGGCGGCTGGATGTGGAGCCGTGACCACGTCTGGTTGGAGAGGATCTGCCTCGGGTCGAGGTGGTACTCACGGGCGATGCGCTGCGCTTCCCGGTCGGTGGCGACGATGAGGACGCGCGACCACGTCCCGTCGCCGCGCTGCACGCCGCCCTTGACGCGCTCGACGAGGGTGGTGGTCTTCCCGGTCTGCCGGCCGCTGCTGATGATCTTCACGCCTGGGTCCGCTCGGGTAGTCGCGGACCTTGAGTTTCGCCATGTGCCCGTCGGGGTGGTGCCACACGACACCTTCCCAGCCGTAGTCGCGGCAGATGCCGATCAGCGTCTCCGGGGTGGGGTTGGTGCCATGAAGTGGCACTTCGAGGTTCAGGCCGTGGCGGACGAGGGCGTGCTTCTCGAGCGCTTCCTGGTTGCCGTTGATCTTCGGCCCGATCAGCTCGTACGTCCCGACACCCCAGATGTGGTGCCGGGACACGGCTTCGAGCCAGAACTTCTGGAAGGGGGAGTTGCCGATGGGTTCCCACCCGACGGTCTTGCCGGTGACGGTGTCGTGCTCGATGGGGAAGAAGCCGTCCGGCTCCCTGCCGTCAGGCTTGACCTCACGCCGGGCCCACCACAGGGCGCCGTCGAACCTCAGGCACACACCGTCGAGCTTGCGGGTGGGGCTACCTTCCCCTGCGAGCACCCATTCGCAGCCGGGGGTGACGACGTCGGTGACGTAGCGGCGGTCCTCAGTGCGCTGGTAGAGCGTCGGGATCTTCCTCATGCCTGGGTCCGCTCGGTGATGTACTCGATGTGCGGGTAGCGGCGCTTGAGCGCTCGCAGCGCGTTGGACTTCGTGTTGAAGCCTTCCTCGCTGGAGCCGATCACCTTGTGGTTGCCGGCAGTGACGGCGAACCGCCACTCGCCAGCGTTGTCCATGTAGACGTTGGCGCTGTCGTTCTCGCCGGGTGCATTCTCGGTCGGTTCGGGGTCGTAGCTGGCCTCGAAGATGTCGGGCTTGCAGGGGTAGAACTCGCCCTGGATGCCCTTGATGATCCAGTCTCCGTCAGAGACGTGCATCTCACCTTCGAGCGTTCTGATGGAGACCCATCGGATGTCGGTCGATTCGTGCTCGACGGTCGTGGACTCTCCGATAAAGACGCCGACATTGGCGCCTGAACAGAACTCGAGGATCTGACCCTTCGTGGTGGTGCCTTGGATGAACTGGATGGCCTCGATCGTGACGGGCCTCTTCGTGAACGTGGGCATGGTGTGTGTCCTTCCTGATTAGCGCTAATCAGCCCCGGTTGGGGCGGATGTCGATCTTGTCGTACGCGCGGCGGGTGCCGGCCTTGATCTCGGACTCGTTGATGTGGACCCAGCGCAGCACCCAGTTCTTCGTGCGGCCACCGATCCCGACCAGCTCTTTCTTCGCCGTGTCCTTGTCGCGTTTGGCTGCGGTCTCCCGGGCGAGCGCGTCCTTGTAGAGGTCGATCGCGGTCACGATCGTCTCGTCCTCGATGAGCCCTTCGACGTCGGTGTCGCCACCGCGGCAGGCCGTGGCGAACGGGCAGAACGAGTAGCACCAGTCGCGGGGCTTGTCCTTGGACGCCTCCTCGCCCTGGGTGAGGGCGTAGACGACGTCGTTGAGCCACTCGATGGCGGCGTCGAAGATCGACTGGTCCCACTCCCACATGACGATGTGCGGTGCCTGCTCCACACCGGAGCGGTCGTAGTAGGCCAGCGCCAGCGTCGGCTCCGGCTCGAGGAGCCCAGCCTTGACGCAGGCGTACCCGTAGAGGGTGACCTGGAACTTGTGCTGCATGTCCCCGCCGGACTTGCGGACGACTGCCAGCCCGTTCTTCGTCTTCCCGTCGATGATCGTGTTGAGCTTCGGGTCGACGATGTCGAGGTGTCCGGGGAGGACGAACTGGAACCCTTGCAGGTCCAGGGGCACCTCGACCGCCTGCTGGATCAGCGCGTGGGGGTGGCGGCGCTGGTAGGCGTCCTCGAACTCGCGACCGAACGCGGTGCCCATGAACGCGGCCATGAAGTTCTTGCGCGGGTCGGTGAAGTCCTCGTCTGCGATGAGCCGGCGCACGTACTCCCGGCATCCGCCGATGTCGGAGACGCCGACCTTCTTGCCCTGGGCGTAGAGGGAGCGGGCGCTGGTGTCCATGGCTTCGTCGATGAGGCCGAACAGGGCTTCCTCGACAGGGTTGCGCGGCTCAGCCTCGTCGGCTTCCAGCGGCAGGTCGTCGACGATCTCGGTGTCGCTCATGACGACCACGTCCAATAGTTGCTCCAGTCGCTCCAGGCATCTTTGTCCCAGTCCCAGAAGCGCACCTCCGCCACGCCATCTGGAAGGGCCCGGCACTGGGAGCACTGGCTGACGTCACCTTCGGTTACGACGGCGCACTCGTGAATGTCACCCTCGTGCTCACCGAGGGTGCAGCCGTGCGAGCCCCAGAAGATGCTCCGGGTGCACCACTTGAGCGGGATGGTGGACAGGATCTCGGTGTCGCTCATCCCTTCACCGCCGTCCAGCGCGCGAATGGCCCGCACCACAGGTACGCGCCATCGTGACCTTGCAGGCCGGGGTCAGGTAGGTACTCAGCCATCTTCTCCTCCGGGATGTTCTCAGGGTCGAGGACGAACCGCTTGTGGCGGCTCGGCATCTTCATGGCGTGGGACCACTTCCCACACTCGGTGCAACGCCACAGCGTGACGATGCCGGGCTCCAGCCGGAGCAGTCCGATGTCGATCACAGCGTGCGTCCTTTCATGTCGCGGACGATGTCGTGACCGCAGGACAGCGCGGTCACCTTCACGTCACGGGCCTGCTCCTCGAACCCGAGCTGGTCGTCGAACTGGTCGGCGATCTCGACCCCGGCCTCGCAGTCCTCGCACCACTCGGGGCGGTTGTCGGCGGCGTCGCCGTGGATGGGGCAGTCGCGGTCGAAGTCGGGGTGGGCGTCTTCGCCGTAGCCCTGGACGCCGCAGCGCCCGTTGCACTGCGGCACATCACCGAGCACGGCCTCACCGATGGTGCCGGCGTGGCCGCGCTCAGCGCAGGGGCAGGTGTCTACGTCGTCAGCCTTGGGGTTCCACGACGTGCCATCGCAGTTGCCACATTTCCCCTGGGTGCACTCGGGGCAGTCCGGGGTGCTGCTCATCGGCTCGTCGCCCGCTCGAGGTTGGCCGCGACCTGGGCGGCGCTCTCGGCAGCTCGCGCCTCGGTTGCCTCAGTGAGCACCCTGCCTTGCCACGGCACGAACACCTTCTTCACCACGTCGGCGTGGGAACCGTCGTTGTAGAGCGACAGGCCGAACTGCGTGCCGAGGAAGATGGCGCACCGCTTGAGCGCGTCGGACTCGGCTGCCTTGAGTGCGGTGTCGCACGCGATCCCGATGTCCCACTGGCTGTTGAGGCCGACCGCGACCTCAGTGTGGTGCACGTCCTGTCCGGCCGGTCCGATGTTGTGAAGGGTGAGGCGCATCGTGACCTGGGCGATCACCTGTGGCGTCTTCGGGTCGCCGATCTCCTTGTACTGCGTCTTCTTACGCTCGACGTGGCCGACGGTGCCGGCGGCGTGCTCGCGGATGCTGACGATCTGCGCGTCGAGCACCTCGGTGGAGAACCCGCCCCACCCGAAGACCTTGAGCAGGGTGGCCTTGACGTCCCACGCCTGCAGGTAGGAGTTGCCGTCGCGGGACTTGACGCGGCCCGGGTTGAGGCGGGTCGCACCGAGGACGCGGATCTGCTCGGGGGTGAGGATGCTGCGGGGGATGTCGTTCGTCGGTGCTGCGCTGCGCCCGAGGGTGAGTGTGATGTCGTCTTCACCGGGGATCGAGTTGTCCTCGATGCCCTCGGTCTCGTTGGGGCGGTTGGTGATGTTCTCGTCGTCGACGAGGCGCTCTGCCTCGCTCGGTTCGGTGTGCTGTGTGGTCATGGTTGTGCCACGTGTCCTTCCTGCTCGCCGTTCGTGTAAGACAGGTTATCGGTTGGCACCGACACCCGGTAGGTGTGACCCGCCACCCTCACAGTCGAGGATGAAGCGGCCCGCTCGGCATCGCCCGCTCCGATGGTGTAATGACCGTGCTGGGATCACCATGCCGCTTGAGCCGGGCTTCATGCATCGAACAGAACTTCCCACGGCGGGTCTTATCGCACCCGTCTATGGCGCAGGTGGTTCCTTCAATGTGGGGGCGCAGGGGTGTGAGTGGCCTGCCTCTGCGCTGCTGGTAGTAGTGACCTTCACACAGTTCTGCTCTAGATGATCGAGACGTTCGGTCGCAACCGTCCACAACGCACGTCCGTCGCATGTCATCACTGCCCAGCCGGAGACCGTTTGCACTGGGATCTTCCATGGCTCCTCCTCGTATCTGCTGACGATGAGCCCAAGTCTTCGGGACTCCGCTGGTTGTGAATGTATCCATCTGTGGCAGTTGCCACAAGTGGCAAGTCCGACACAGGCGCAGTGACGGTGGGTGTCTCTGATGCCACGAGGGCGACGGTGGTGCCACTCACTGGCTCTCCCGCCGCACCGTTCACACCTCCCCCCGTTGCGGTCCCAGACGATGACGCGCGACTCTGGCGGAATCTTCCGGTTCTGGTCAGCCATGGCTCACCTGTAGACGGGGAAGTCGGTGACGCGGGAGAACTCGCCCTCGAACTTCGTCTGGAACGTGCACACCTTGCCGAACCGCGCCTTGGCGATGAGCCACGACAAGGTGCCAGCCAACTGCGGGTCCGCGGTGTTGCGGTGCAGTAGCGCGACGGTGTCCGCTGCTGCCTCGATGCCGCCCGCCTCGCGCAGGTCACGCATCGTCGGCTCTGGGTTGGCTCGACCCTCGGCCTCGCGGTTGAGCTGGGCGAGCGCGATGATCGGGACGTCGCAGTCCTTGCTCATGTCCTTGAAGCCCTGGGCGACGGTGTCTACATCGACGCGGCGATCACCGGACGACTTACCGACCTTGACGATCTGGAGGTAGTCGATGATGGGCAGGACAGGGATGCGCTGCCGCTGCATGGAGCGGATCGTGGCCCTGATCTGCTGGAGGCTGAGGTTGGAGCGGTCGTCGATCATGTAGCGGAACTTGCGCAGGTGCTCCGCCGCCATCGCCATGTTCGCGTCGTCGTCACCGCGCAGCGAGTGGTGCAGGATGCGCGCCCCGTCCACGCTGCCGATGTTGGACAGTAGCCGTTCGACGATCTGCGTCTTCGGCATCTCGAGCGAGAACAGGATCGGGAACATCCCGCGCTGCATCGCGTCGAGCATGATGCACCCGGCGACCGCGGTCTTCCCGACACTGGGCCGCGCCCCGATGACGGTGAACGTCTGCTTGCGCCACCCACCGACCGCCGTGTTGAGCTCGCGCCACGGTGTCGGCGTGAACTGCTTCGGCCCAGCAAGATCGGCGATGACCTGATCGAGGATGTCCTCCTCGGAGGTGAGGTGCCCGACATTGAGGTTGACCAGCTCGTCGATCTGGGAGCGGGAGCGGGCGAGGAGGTCGCCGATGTCCCCGGCGCCGTCGATGTTTGTCGTGGCCTGCTGGATGCGGATGCCGGCGTAGTGAAGCTCGCGCACCAGCCACCGCTCCCGCACGATCTCGGCGTAGTGGGCGACGTTCCACGACGTGGGGACCGACTGCACGCAGTGGTGGAGGTAGGCGTGACCGCCGGCCATGTCCAGGCTGCCTCGGCGGAGCAACTCCTCAGCGACCGTGATCGAGTCGATGGCCTTGCCTTCGGCGTGCATGTCCGCGATGCAGTTGAAGATCGTCTCGTGTGCCGGCTTGAAGAACGACGCCCCGGAGACGCCTTGGTCGACGACCTCGTCGAACGCGCCCTTGCGGGCTAGGACCGACCCGATGACCTGGGTCTCGGCGACGTCGTCGAACAGTGTGGTGGACAGGCCGGTGGTGTGCTGATCCATCTGCTGCTCGCTCATTGTGCGTCCTCCATGGCAGTGATCCGGCAGTATTCGTCGTCCCACTCCTCGTCGATTGGGTGACGCCCGAGTCCGTGGGTGCGAGCTATCTCGAGGTGGTCGTCCCCGTCGAGGCCGACCGACTGGACGGGGCATCCGGGGTAGTCGACGCACCATCCGTAGCCCCAGCGGTAGGTGTGGGGCTCGCCGTGGATCTCGACCTCGTCGCCATCCTGACCGCGGTCGCTGTCCTCGTCGCTGACGCCGGAGTGGTCCTTGAAGCACTCGATCCATCCGGGGCAGGCCGCAGGGTCGGAGCACTCGATCCGGTAAGTGCGCTCGGGGTGGTCTGGATCTTCACCGAACTTCTCGATGTACGACTCGTCGCGCTCGACGATCAGCCAGTGGTCGCTCATGCCTCACCCACCGTCTGCCTGTAGACCTCAGCCGCACTAGGTGCGGTGCTCCACGGTGAGGCTACCTGCTGCGGCGCCTCGGGGATCTCGTCCTCCCATGAACCGTTGTTCAGCCACGTCGCCGGGTAGGGCACCTTGTCGAGCGGGCGCTGCTCACGCTTCCACTGGGCGACCGCTGCGGGGATGGCGGCGATGATGATGGCCGGGTCGACCGCCTTGACGGCCTTGGTCCAGGCGCGCTCGGCTGCGATCTTCGAGGTCTTGCGCGGGTAGAGATCCCAGAACTCCGAGAATGCGATCTGCGGGCCTGTGGGGGCTGCGGATGGTGCGGAGTCCACGACGAGGCTCAGGACGGCCTGTGACCCCTGCTGCTGCTCGCCGACCGGGGCGCTGGCGTTCGAGCCAAGGGGGTAGGGGGTACTACTGGTAGTTCTACTGGTAGTTCCAGTGTCACCAGGTGACACTTTGGCTTCACGCTCAGGCTGACACTTAGGCGGTGCCTGCGACCCAGGTGTCACGTTGACACCTTGGACCTCCTCCAGTGGCTCGGCGACCCGGGCCACGACCCGCTGCACCACCGCGTTCCACTGCTCCGCCGTGACCGTCACCTCGATCTCGAGGACGTACCTGTTCGAGGTGCGGTGGCCGCGGTCGTTCGCCCGACGCTCCACCGTGACCAGTCCGGCCTCGGCCAGCGCCTTGAGGCGGCGCAGCACCGTCGACTTCGACAGCTCCGCCTCCTCCGCGATCCGGTCGACGCCGGGGTAGCAGGTGCCCCACTCGTCCGCGTAGTCCGCGAGGATCATCAGGATGATCTTGGCTGCGACGTCACCGCCGAGCCGTTGCCTGCGGGCCCACACCTGGGCCTCATACGCCGTGTACCTTCTCATCTCGCCGTGTCCCTTCGTTCGTGGACGGCGAGGCTCGATCGGTTTGTGATACCGTTCCGATCGAACTGCTCGCCGCCGTTCATTCCGGCCCGGCTCCCCGTTGTGGGGGCCGGGCCGGCCGCGTTGTTCGGTGGCCTTGCTGTGTGCGTCAGACGGGGAAGTCAGTGCGCGGGGTCACCCTACTCCTACTCCCTTCCGGTAGTGTCCGTCACGGGCGACCAGCCTGTTGCGGACCGTCCTTCCACGTTCAGGCTGGTCGCCCTGTGATGTTCCCGATCTGCTTGCGCAGCGAGATGGTCTTGCGTGCGGTCTCGGTGGCCCGGTGGAGAGCAGCCTCATCACCCTGCTGCATCGCGATCCACATCTGGTTCATCGCGTACTCATACCCGGCGGTGAACGCCTGGGTCCGCTCGACCTCCAGCCGCTTGCTCGTGTCCTCCTCCGACTCGCGCACCTGCTCCAGTCCGGTGAGGATCTCCTCCTCCGACAGCACGCCACCGGACGTGCGGATGCGGTGCTCGATCTCCGGCGTCAGCTTCACACCGAACGCGACAATGCCGCCCTCACTCGCGTCACCGATGAACCGGAACCAGTGGCCCCGGGTGCGCGTCAGTAGGCCCCGGCCACCAGTGGCGAGCGCCCGACGCACCGCCCGCAGCATCTCCTGGCCGTCTGCGGACATCACGGCCAGCGCGACCGTCCCCTCGATGTGGAGGGTGGGCGGCACCTGCCTCGGGTAGGGGGTGGACATGCTCATGCGGTTCCTCTCGGTTCGCGCACGCAGACCCAATCAGGTCCGACGTACTGGCGGTACGGGAGACGGTCGATCTCCCGGTTGGTGGAGCGCTGGTCCAGCCACCCCGCGAGGAGCAGCTGTGCAATGGTGAGCGCGCCAGCACCGTTGATGCCAAGCACCTCGACCTTGACGAGGAAGGTGACGACGAACGCAGTGAGTGCGACTTTGTTCACGGCAGCACGTCCGCGCCCGTCTCGTCGCCCCCGTGGCCGTCCGTGGGCGTCGTGGGCACCTTCTCGACCTCGGCGGCATACTTGAAGCGCGGCCACTTCCTACCGGTAGCGGGATTGGTCAGCAACAGGCGTAGCCCATGCTCACCCCGCGGGCCGACCGGGGCGCCCGTCACCAACCCTTCCCAGCCGGTCCACTGGCCCGCGATGACTCGCACCCGGTCGCCAACCTCGGGGGCGCTCACCCTGCACGACCCGAGAACGAGTCGCCCGGACGGATTGGGAGCGCCCCAAACTTCGCCTGTCCAGCCGTCAGCACGCCCGCTCGCACGAGCGCGTCCAGCATCGCCGCGTGAACGGCGGGGTCCGTCGAGGTGAGCAGGCGGTCGGCGTAGACCTCGCGGGCGACGTCGCTCATGTTCCGTCCGCCAGACTTCGGGTCTTGGCGCATCGCCCGCGCCACGGCGTCGATGTGCTCGGCGGTCGGGGTCGGCTCAGGCGCGGTCATCGCTGGGCCTCGTCCTTCATCGGTGCGCCCATCGTCACGTTCCACCAGCGGTTGTTTGGCTCCCATCGAACCTTGTACTTCCACCCCGTCAAGGACGCGTTACGCGACGCTGCTCCGATCGCATCCTCGAAGCGGTTGTAGAGCCCAACGTGCGGCATGTCTGGGCGGTCGGTGGCGCTCACTGGCCCTCCCCTGTCGTCGCCAGGGCGGCGCGGAGGTCTGCCTGCCAGCACGAGCAGGGGTAGCCAGCGCCGGGCGTGAGCATCGACCCGCAGGTGTCGGCGTGGGGGTACTCGTCAACCACCGCGGCCACCTTCGCCCGCAGCGTGACCACCTCAGCCTCAGCGGCCTCAGCGCGGGCTTCGGCCTGATCGCGCTCATGCTTGGTGTCGTGGTAGAGCGGCACCCAGCACTGGTCGATGTCCTCGGTCAGGCGGCCCACCTCGGCCTCAAGTGCGGGGTACATCTCGTAGATCACCTCGTCGTCGGTCGCAGTCGAGTACCGACGCGCCATCGCGTCGAGGTCCAAGCGCATGCAGGCGGGGCAACGCTTCCCGCGACTAGCTGGGGGCGTCGTGCCGTCATGGAAGGTGCATGCGGGGTCCGTGCGAACGTGACTCGCGTCGAGGTCCAGCCCCGCACCCGACACCGGGGCCGGGGTGGTGCAGCACGGGAAGTCGCCGCGCTCGTCGGGTTCGTCCGTTGCGCGGATCAGCGCCGGGTCGGTGATGGTCTCCATGCGGTCGTCGGTGCTCATGCGCTCCGCCTCTCGATGCGTCGTCGTGCGTTCTTCTCATTCATCAATCATCGCCGTCCAATCTCGCTCTCGCGCTTGAGTCTCCGAAGCGGGCGTAAATGCCCACCTCGTACGTCATGCCGTCTGGCATCGCCGTCGTGCGGATGGTGAAGTCGAACCCGTCAGGGTGCCGCGCCAGCAGATCACCGCGCTTCACGTGCCGGGACCGGGTGGTGCGCACCAGCGCCCACTCACCCGGCTTGCGCTGCAACGCTCTGCGCTGCTTCTCAGTGAGCACCCAAGCCTTGCGCCCCGGGCGCACCGGGGGCGGGTTGGCCCAGGTGACATCGCCACCTCCGCCGTGTCCTGCATCCATGTCGTTCCTTCCGTTCGTGGAGACGGGGGGTGGGGTGCCGCTCCCCCGGAAGGGAGCGGCACCCGTGGTGATGGATCAGGAGGTGGCGACCGCGGCGTCGAACTCGGCGGCGAGCTGCTCCTCGCGGATCTTCTTCGCGAGGTCAGCCAGCGACGGGTCCTCCTCGAGCAGGGCCTTGAGCTTGGCCTCGCGCTTCTCCGCCTCGGTGGGCCGGCGCTTCCACGTCACATTCCGCTTCTTCGCCGCCGCCTCCATCAGCTGATTGAAGCGCTCGCGGTTCTCGTCGAGCAGCTGGCCGATGGCCTCGGTGCGCGCCTCGGCCAGGAGCTTGCCCTTGGCGTCGGGTGCGGGGTCGGCCTTGGCTGCTGCGGTCTTCTTCGCCGCTCCGGTGGGGCTGGCGGTCTTGGTGGTGTTGGGGTTGGTGCTCATGATGTGGTGGTTCCTTCCTGCGGGGTGGACGCTGCAGCGGGACGTGCAGCGTTGATCTTGGCGACGACCTCAGCGAGGAGGCCGGTGATGAGGTCGATCGTGTAGTCCTCGTCGCCTGGGTCGTACTCGACCGTGAAGGCAACGGCAGGCGTTGCACTGCCGTTGCCATTCATCCGGTCAAGGCGGATGCCTTGGCGCTCAGCCTCGACCGTGGTTCGGGCTGTCGCCATCAGCGGTTGGCTCGGCGTGACAGCTTCGCCATCCGCGCCCGCTTCCGGCGCTTCGCCCGCTGCTGCGGGGTCGTCGTCGGGCGGTCGGCGTAGATCTGCTTGGGGGTGCGCCGCGACGGCAGCCACCTTCCAAGCAGGCTGTCCATCGAGTCCTTCATGGTGTCCATGCGTGGTCCTTCCTGCGGTGGGTTAGATCGCGTTGAGCGCGACGATGATGACGCCGAGGATCACCGCGATGACCGCGATGGCGATGGCTGACCCGGTGCCGATCAGCGCGAACGCACCGAGCAGCAGGATCGGGACAGCGGATGCCATGACGACCGCGCCGACGACTCTCATCGGTGGCCCTCTTGCATCTCACGAACCATGCGAGTGACGATCTGGTTGACCGTCGACTCAGCCATCGCGTCACCGACGAGGGTGCGGTAGGAGGCGTCGATCCGAGCCCACCTGTCCATCTCGGAGATCGCGAACTCGGGGGCGCTCGGTCCAAGATCCGCCGGCTTGAGCATCCGGTGCATCGCCCACGCGGCGAGGATCTCGGAGACCCCGCTCGGCACCTCCACTTCGGGAGTGGTGGCGCCCATCAGGTGTTCTTCCTCATGTGTTTCATCCTTCCTTCTTGGCGCGGTAGCGCCGCTGGTACTCAGCCCGGCAGATGGTGCACCGCGTGCGTCCATTGGGCTGGGTGTGGAGGTACTTGTCGTCGTGCCCTGCGATGCACTGACCCAGAGGCCAGTCCCGGCCGGACGTCCGACGTGCGTTGTCGAAGTTCGTGAGGAGCCGGAGATGGCTCCGCTCTACGCAACGCCTGTTCTTGCACTCATGGTCGACCGTCATCCCGTCGTCTGGCTCACCGTCCACGGTGCGCCAGACGGCGAGGTGGCAGAGGGTCATGGTGCGAACACCGGCCTCGACCCATCCGACCTGGGCGTAACCGTGAGACCCCGTCGAGTAGCGAGACACGAGGCACCCGGTCTTCGGGTCTCGGTCCGCCCAGTGGATGACTCGCTGGTAAACGCGCTCTGGTATCCGCATAGTCTGAACCCTATACCGAGCGGCTCCTAAAACGGCGGCTCGTCGTAGGAGGGGGCGTTGCCCCACGGGGCACCCGGATTCGGGTTTGGTGCCCGGTTCTGCTGCGGCGGGCCCTGCTGGGGCTGCTGCCCCCAACCACCCTGCTGCTGCGGCTGACCGCCCGTGGCCCACGGGTCGCCCTGCGGCTGCTGGCCCTGCTGCTGACCGCCGAAGCCACCCTGACCGTTCGAGCGCTCGGCCTTGGTCACCTTCGCCGAGGCGTACCGCAGCGACGGGCCGACCTCGTCGACATCCATCTCCACGACGGTGCGCTTCTCCCCTTCCTTCGTCTCGTACGACCGGGACTTGAGCCGCCCCTGGACGACGACCCGGGTGCCGCGGTGCAGCGACTCTGCGACGTTCTCCGCCGCCTCACGCCACACCGAGCAGCGCATGAAGAGGGTCTCCCCGTCCTTCCACTCGTTGGACTGCCGGTCGAACGTGCGCGGCGTGGAGGCCACGGTGAAGTTCGCCACCGCTGCCCCACTCGGCGTGAATCTGAGCTCGGGATCGTTCACGCAGTTGCCCACGATGGTGATGACCGTGTCGCCTGCCATCACGCACCGCCCTCGATGGTCAGGTTCGTCTTCGCCGCAGTCAGCGTCGGCAGCGAGTCGACGATGCGCCCGAAGTGCTCCGCCTCCCGGGTCGCCATCGCCAAAGCCAACCGGGCCGACTCCACCCGGCTCTCGATCGTGCGCTCGTTGTCGAGGATGAACGTCTGCACCTCCTCGGTGGAGGCGGAGAAGATCTTGATGTCGGCGTCCGTTCCGAACACCTTCGACACGACCTTCCCGTCGTCGACCTCGAGCGCCGAGATCATCGCGTCTTCGCCGTTGAAGTTGACGGACTGGACGATTCCGACGACGGCGCGGTACTTGTCGGTGGAGTACGACTGCTCGATGAGCCGCTTGTAGACGTCACCCTGGGTGAGGGTGGTGATGGTGATGGCCTGCGCCGAAGCGCGGACGATGGACTGGGTCTGCATGGTTGGTCCTTCCTGTGGTGGTTAGACGCGCCGGGCGGCGGCGTCTGCGATCTGCTGGGCGGCAGCGGCCTGGACCGCCGCCTTGAAGATGACGCGCTGCTCCTCGAGCACCGTGGCGAGGTCGGCCTTGAGCGCCTTGGCGACCTCGGTGCGGACCATCTCCTGCATGGCCGTCTCTCGACGGTTGCCGTTGGCGACCTGCTTCGTGACGAACGCCTGGACCTCGTTGAAGATGAGTTCCCGGATGGGTCGGACGTCCGTCTTGGAGTAGCCGGTGCCGATGACCGCGCCCTCCTCCATGACCGCGGCCACGATGTCCTTCACTGCACCCCCGACCTCGACGACGGCACGCTCGGCCGCAGCCTTGACGTACTCCTTGCGGATGTCCTTCACGAGCAGCGCGGCGACGTGCTTGAGGATGCCGTCGAGCGCACCCATCGGCTCCGGTCCGTCCTCGCTGTAGTCGCTGTCGTAGTCCGGCACGAGGTGCTTCGCCAGCGAAGCGATGTCGAGCGTGATGGTGATGGGTGCCTCGGTCTGCACCTCGGTGGTGTTGGTCATGCTGTCGTCCTTCCTACTCATCGTCGTCATCCCAGCCCGGTGCGAGCCTGGGGTCGTGCTCTGATCCGGACAGGATCAGGTGTCCGTTGCCGGCGTCGAAGAACCCCTGCGGGTCCACCTCCCACGCCCTGCCACCGAGGCGCTGCGGCTGCGTCTCAGTGACCTTGGAGCGCTGCTCAACGGCACGCACCGAGACCATCCCGTCGCCGAGGCGCTGCACCGTGTACCGCCACGGGTACTCCTCGAGCCGGGACAGCTCGGAGCGCAGCCGCAACGACTGCTCCGAGGTCATGGTGTCGACCCGCACGAAGTCCGGTGACAGGCCGCGCACGATCCCGATCAGGGTCTCCATCTCGTACCACCCGCCGGGGCGTTTGCCCTGCTCGGTCATGACCTCACCGAGGGTGCGGTCCGGGTTCGCGATCTTCACAGCCCCTTCTCCTGCCTGCGCTGAGCGGACCACGTGGCCCACTGCTCGTCGATGGGGTTGTAGCCCTTGCTGTCGGCGTGCCACTCGGCGAAAGCGGCCGCGTCCCTGTCGTCGAACGGGGATAGGGCGCCGATGCAGTCGATGAACCCTCTGGCGTACCAGTTGGCCGCGTGCACCCGCTCCTCCCTGCCCTCGCGGTGGAGGCGGGTGAGGTCCGTCTCCCGCTGCTTTCCCGTGAACGCTGGCCGCGCCGTGCCGAGCAGCACCCCGATGGGCGGGGCGCTGTTGGACGGTGAGTAGGTGGCGATGATCTCCGCCGCCTCACCCTCCAACGTGCGGCCCTTCGTCAGGACAGCCGGGCGTCGCACCTCCAACGCCAGCCGGTTGTAGGACAGCACCGCCTGGACCGGGTCGTGCCACAGGTAGTGCTCCGCCCGGAAGGCTGGCGTCTCCAGCAGGTGCAGCTCGTACGGTGCGCTCGTGTCGGTGCTCATCAGTCGATCACCTGCTCGAAGCGCCACTGCTTGAGGATGGCGTTGACCCGACGCGACACCTCGGGGTGCCACGGGGTGCCGGCGTAGACCGCAGCCAAGGCCCGCGCCTGGGTGGCGGCATCCTTCTGGGCCCCAGCCTCGGTGAACAGCTTCACCGAGGTGGCGAGGTTGTTCACCTCACGTGCGCTGATGCCGGCGTCGTCACCCGGGACCAGCGTCGTCGCCTTGACGTACCGCTGGAGCCGGGTGATGTTGGCCGAGTCGACCATGTTGACCAGTGCCATGTCAGCCCACCCCCGCCACGGTCGACCAGCCGGCGTTGATGAGCGCCTCCCGCAGGAGCGGCTCTCGCGGCGGGGACGGCACGTAGATCTCGACCTCGATCGAGACCCCGTTGACCTCGGTCGTCCCGTAGGGGACGGTGCCGAAGTACCAGCGCACCTTGTCCAGCGCGGACAGGGCAGCGACGACCGCTGCCGCGTCCGGGTCGGGCAGGTCGCTGATGTGGTAGTCCAGCCGGATGTGGGGCTGGCCCTTGCGGTGGGTGACCTCGACCGCTGTCGGGCCGGGGATGAAGCGGTCGTGCAGACCGCTGCCCCCGAGCCCCTCGATGAAGTCCTTCGCGACCTCTAGGGTCGCCACTGTTTCGCTGATGTGCATGGTGAAGTGTGTCCTTCCTGCTCGCCTTGTTCGTACCGTAGAAGACTACCTGAGATAGCCCCCGAAATCACCCCTGAATCAGGGGGTGTTGCGCCTGTCTTGCACCTCGTAGAAGCGGGCCTCGTTGAGTTCCCGGCGACCCACCCACCACTCGATCAGGTCGATGGCTGAGAGGTCGTCGACCACCGCCTCGATGTCCGGCATGTCGTCCATGTCGGCGAGGGTGCGCAGCTCGTCGTCGAGCGCTGTCTCCTGCGTGGCGACCGATGCCACCCAGTCCCGCCACGCCTGGATCATGGCGGGGTGGGTGGCGTACGCCCCGGTGTAGACCTGCTTGCCGTCCTCGATGACGACGAGCACGTGCAGGTTCCGCGGTGTCGCGCAGTGGTGGGGCATCAGATGTCCACCGTGGACCGCGACGCCTTGATCCACACCCGACCGTGGGTGTGCCGGCCGTTCTCCGGGTTCATCTTCATGTCCGTGATCCGGGCACGGAACTTCCACCCGAGGAAGCGGTGGCTGGTCAGGGTCGCGATGCGCCCCGCGTTGATGTTCGACGACATCGACGACGGCGCGTGCTCAGCCACGAGCAGCCACTCGTCGGGGTGGGTCTTGAACCCCTCGACCGCCTTGTCGCCGATGCCGATCCAGTCGTACTTCTGCGTCGGCACCTTCGCGATGTCGTCGTCGCTGACCCACACGTCGGTGACGGGCACCCGGACGTAGCCCTGCTGCTTCTGCTCGACCGGCACCTTCGGCCCGGTCGCCCGCTTCACCGCGGTGCGCGGCTTCCTCTTGGTCGGTGGCATGATCTTGTGTGTCCCTCCTGTAGTCGTTGTGTGATTAGCGCTAATCACATTGTGTCAGGTTCGTGTCAGGGTCGCTTACCCCACCTCACCGACGGGACGAAGTCGTCGAGAAGCTTGTCCAGCTGCGCCGTCAGCGCAGGCGGTGCATCCTCGAGCGCGAGGTCAGCCGCCGCGTCCTCCATGTGGAGTTCGTACGTGCCGTTCGCGTTGAGCGTGAGCTGGATGCCGACCGTCCACGACGTGGGGTGCGGGTCGGCCACCGCATCGGCGAGAGGGCCCAGGTCGGGCGGGTGCCAACCGGGCGGGTCGTCCCTGTCGTACACCGCACACCATGCCGGGCCGATGAGAGCGTGCGTCTTATCCCTCGCTTCGTACGTGTCCTCAGCCTGGACTGTGAGCACGCCCTCCGCGAGTTCAGGCCAGAACCCGAGCACTGGGTGCGCCTTCGTCCGGTACATCGACCCGAAGGACACCATGAACGTCTTCATCGCTGCTGCTCCTCTCGCTCTTGACGGACCCACAACCCGGGTCGCTGACCTGTTGCGCGGCGCACCATCGCCTCCCCCATGAGCGGGGGCACGGCGTTGCCGACCTGCTGGAACTGGCTCGTCTTCGTGCCGACGAAGTGATACCACTCCGGGAATGACTGGAACGCTGCCGCCTCCGCGACGGTGACGCGCACCCCGTCGTTGCGGGACTTGCTGCTGCCGTTGAAGCGGTTGCCGTTCGCACCCGGTGCGGTGTTCAGGTCACGACCTGCGACCACCTGGGCGGGCCGGTACGCCGGCCACTCCGTGTCGAACAGCGAGCCCGACTGGTTGTTGAGGCGGGCCTTGACCTCATCGGAGACGCGGGCCGGGTCGATGAACTTGAAGTTGTTGTTGTCCATCGAGGCGGTGATCGTCATCGCTGGCTCACTGAGGGGGCGGATGGTGCCCTTGCTGTTGTAGACGTCGCCCATGTGGGTGGGCTCGAGGTCGCCGAAGGTCTCCTCGAACACCTCCCACGAGCGGGCCTTCTCGGTGACGACCTGCGATGGGTAGTCCGCTGGACGTAGGTCACGTGCCCGGTACAGCTCGCCGTCGATCTCGACCGCATCGCCGAGCCCGTCGTACTTGCGAGGGAACCCGACCAGCAGGCGCCGCTCCTCCTCGTCGAAGCGCCACGTCGCCGTGCCCTTCCCGACGATGGTGTGCGACGGCTCCTCCAGGGGGCGAGCACGCTGCCCCTGCTGGTTCGCCAGACCCGACCCGAGCATGTGCACCGGGCCGTGCTCGGGGTGCCACGTCCGCTCGATCCAGTGACCCTCACCGTTCTCCCGCTCCCGGGCCACGATGAGCCGGGCACCGGAACCGCCGAGCATCTGCGGGTCGGCACCACCGGACTTCGTGCCGGCCGCGACGGTGGGGTAGGGGCGCTGCACCATGCCCCAGCCGACGGCCTCCGCCATGGACACCCACTTCGCCACACCCACGTCCAGCTTGGACGGGGTGCGGGTGTGGAACTTGGAGTGGGTGGCGATGGGCAGGGCGGGGATGTGCTGGACGCGGGAGCCGATGACGACGGCACGCTTGCGGGTCTGCGGCACCCCGTACTGCTCCGCCTGGATGTTCCCGGCGACGACGGAGTACCCGGCGCGGCGCAGCACCTCCGCGTAGACCTCCCACAGGGGGAGCACGGTGGGCACCTGCTCCATGGTGAACCACTCCGGCTGGGTGGCGATGATCCACCACAGCGGCACGAGCGAGAGCACCGAGTTCGCGTCGTGCTGGTTGCGCTGCACGTGCCGCAGGATCAGCCTCGCGTTGCCGCCCTCACCGATGCGCTGCGCCGCCGACTCCAGCATGGGCAGGTCGAGACGACCCTTGCCCTTGCCAGCCGTCGACATGCCGGGGCACGGCGACGAACCGTGGAACCCGTGCGGCTTGCCGAACTCCGCGACCGCGTCGTACGGGTCCACGTCCATGACGTTGGTGCAGATGCGGCGGTGGCCGTGCTTCTCCGCTGTCTCGCAGGCGTCCTTGCTGTTGTCCCAGCCGACGGTGAGCGCCGAGGGGATGCCCGCCAACCGCATCCCCTCGGACATACCGCCCGGCCCGCCGAACAGCTCGAAGACTGACTGCTCCTCAACTGGCGTGCGCGCCTTCGCCTCGTCACGGTCGGTGGTGACGGTCAGTGCTGCTGGTGTGGTCATGCGAATCTCCTTGTGATTAGGGCTAATCAGGACTGGAAGTTGCGGTGAGTGGACAAGATGCGGGCGACGGTGGCCCAGGCGAACTCGACCGGGCCACCCTTCCCGTCCTTGCGGTACACCCGAGCGAACTCGAGGTGCGACCCGGTGATGTAGGCCGGCTCACCGTCGAGGGTGCAGCCGTTCTCGCGGGCGTCCTCGACTCGACGGGCCCGTTCGGCGACGGGGATGAGAACTCGTGCTCGTGCCATCAGAATCGCAGTCCTTCCTTGGGTGTGGTGGTCTGGTAGATCGGGTCGTTGCGGTCACGCCACGCGATGCCGTCATCGGCGGGGCACAACTCGGAGAGCAGGGCAGGCATCTCTCCACTGGTGACGGCATCGAGCGCCTCTTGGTAGGTGTCGAACCCGACGATGAGGTTGTCGTCGAGGTCCCCGGTGTTGGGTCGTGGCACGACCCACCACTCCGGCCCGTTGACCCACGACTTGTAGATCTGGACGTGGGTGCGCACCGGCTGCCAGCGGGTCAACTCCTGCCCATCGTGATAGGTCTCGACCATGGTGCCGTCGCTGTTCTCCCACACCATCTCCCCGTACGGCCAGCGGCACGGCCAGGGGAAGCAGTCCTCGGGGTTGCACTTCTCCGAGCACGCCGGGCAGGCCGGGTCGCCGTCGTTGAGGATCTCCATCTCGGAGCGCACCCGGGTGGTGTACCCGCAGCGGACGTGGGTGTACCGCACGATGCCGTGGTACGTCGGACCCTCCTCGTCCTCGCCCTCGCCGTCGTCGGAGAACAGGTCGATGGTCTCGCCCCCCACGTCGAACACCACCGCGGTGGACTCGCGGTTGCGCTGGATCGCCAACGCCTTGACCGCCGCTTCCCGTGGGGTGTCGGCCTCGACGTTGATCTCCCACTTCACGAGGTACTCGCCGTCGTGGAGGCCGGCCTCACGAGCGGCGCGGCGACGAGCGGACGCACCCATGGCGACGTTGAGTTCGTCACCGAGGATGAGTCCCGCCCGGCTGCCGTCGGTGACGAGGTGCTCGACGATGGTCTGCACCCTGTCGAGGGGCATGGTCACGTTGCCCATCACTCGTCCGCCGTCTCGACGTAGTGCACGGTGCTGTCGTCGAGGTCGAAGTCGTGACCGTTGTCGCGCTCGTCCGCCTCGTCGGCGAGCCGGTCCTGATGGGCCTCGAAGGCACGGTCCATGCCGCGCTCCTCCTCGTACGAGAGGTGCTGGTGGGAGTCCCTCATGACTGGTCTTCCTCTCGCTCGATGATGATGCGGCCCACGGTCTGCCCGTTGATGTCGAGCAGGTTGCTACCGTCGGATGCGCTGACGCCCCACACCCCGACCTTGGCGAGCGCCTCGCGGAGCACGTACTCCACGCCCCACGTCACGGACTGCTCCGTCTTGGCGTGGTGCTCGCCCTCCGGTCGGAAGCACGAGTCGCACCGATCGGGTGCGTCCGTCTCGGGGGTGAAGTCGATGCAGCGGTGCTCGTCGGTGAACGACGCACCCTTCACGTCGATGGTGATGGTCACGCTGGTGATGGTCTCCGGGCCGCGCATCACGCACCGCCTCGGGCTAGCGCCAGCAACCGCCGCACCTCGGTGATGGCCTCGTCCGGCAGCGGCTCGACGAGCCACGCCTTGCCGTAGGTGTAGCCCGTCTCGGGGCACACCGTGCCGGAGCAGGAGATGCGCTGACCGCCGTAGCCGTCCGGCTCGTAGACGAGCACGTCGCCGGTCATGTGGGCACACGCCGCCTTCATCCCGTTGAGGTGCCACCGCTCCCAGATGGTGCGCAGTGAGCGCACGTCGGCCTTGGTCCAGCCTGGAGCGAGCCGGTCGAGGTCGCGGAGGTGGTAGAGGTTCTGCCCGAAGGCGTACTCCGACCCGTTGCGCCACACCCCGCCGGAGGCACTGAACTCCCAGTAGTCCGTGATGGTCTCGTGCTCGATGGTGGTCCACTCGCGGCCCGTTTGGTGGCGCAGGCCGAAGTCGACCTCCATGCGGTAGCCGGTCTTGCGGAGGTTCCCCTCGGCGGTCCAGCGTCCGATGAGGAAGCCCTTGACGGAGTCCTCGGTGAAGGTGGCGTTGCCGCCGTAGGTGGTTGACATGGTCATGCTCCGATCTGGGAGAGGTCGAGGTCGTGGACGTCGGTGAGGATCTTGGCCCTGCCATCGGCGATGAGCAGGTGGGTGCCGGCCGATGCCACCGACGTGATGGGGCCGGGCACGGCGTAGACCGGGACACCCCGGTCGATGGCGTGGGTGGCGGCGTTCATGGCACCGGAGCGCAGGCTTGCCTCGACCACGATGATGGCGTCGACCATCCCGGCGATGATGCCGTTGCGAGCGAGGAGCCTGCTGCGCATCGGCACCGCTCCCGGCTCCACACCGGAGACCACCGCGCTGCCCGGTGACGTGGCGATGGCGTTGATCAGGTCCTTGTGGGCTGCCGGGTAGACCCGGTCTGCACCGCAGGCCAGGACGCAGATGGTCCGACCGGCGGGCAGTGCGCCCCGATGAGCGGCGGCGTCGATGCCGTACGCCCCACCGGAGACGACGGTGACGCCACGCATGGCGAGGACGGAGGCGAAGCTGCCCGCCACGTTCATGCCGTAGGCCGTGGCGGCACGGGAGCCGACGATGCCGACCCTTGGCCTCGGCCCGAGCAGTGCCCGGTCGTCGCCGCGGATGAACAGCAGGCCCGACTCGGTCTCGCCGATGGTGCCCCGGCTGACGTCGTGGGGGTGCATCCAGCCGATGCCCTCGGGCAGGTTGGTGGTGTCGACGCTCATGACCGCACCCACAGGTGGTCGCAGTCGAAGGGCAGCGCCGCGTCGACCAGCCGCATGGTGAGCAGGGCGAGGCGGTACTCCGGGTCAACTGCGAGGGCGTTCTCCAGGGCGATCCGCGCTGGCGTCCCGTTCCCGACACGCCACATCAGGTTGGCGTAGGCCGACCACAGGATCGGGGTGTTGCCGGCGACGGCAGCCCCGAGCAGGTTCGCCACGACGGTGTCCTGCGGCAGGGGTGGGAGGGACCTCGCCCACTCCACCGCGTCAGGCTCCACGTCATCGAGCGGGTCTGACATCGCCTTCACGCCGACACCGACGTAGACGATGATGAACGCATCGCGCACCATCGGCGACGGCTCGGCGCTGACGAACGCCAGATCCTCCGGCGACCACTGGCCGGTGAGGATGTTGGCCCAGCCCCGCTTCGCCTGGGTGGTGGACGGGTCCACGTCGGGCAGGTCGATCGGGACGGGGGTGTGCTGCGCCTCGATGTCCGAGCGGGTGACCGCCGATGCAGCCGAGCCGTTCGCCACGAACGCCGCGGTGATCGGGTCGCCGTAGTCGACGATGCCATCGCACCCGCCGCACTCATCGGGGCAGGCGAGGCCCTGCCACCTCACCCCGTCGATCCCGAGGGCTTCGAGCACCTCGACCCGGTCGGTGATGGGGTCCGAGGTGGCGATGACACGCGCCGCAGCGATGCCTGTCTCGTCGTAGCCGATGACGAGAATGCCGGTCACCTCCGCCTTCTTCGAGACGGGCGTGATGATGCCGTCGAGCGCCCACTGGGGTGCCTCGTGGGCGAGCTCGAGCGGTGGTGCGTCGAACCGTGCGGTCACCACCACGCTGCGCTCGTTGAGGCAGACGATGACGACGCTGTCGGTCGGCACGTAGCCGACCATGTGCGGCACTGAGGCCGCGATCTGGGATGGGGTTGAGAATGACACGAGGGGGATGGTGCTCATCGGGTTCCTCCGAGGGTGCGGCGACGGTTGTAGTCGAGGGCGAACGGGGTGGTGTTGCACAGCTCGCGCTGCAGTGCGTCGAAGTCGACCTCGACCGACGTGTACTTGAGGGCCCGAGCAACGTCGCGGGACCGGGTGTGGATGCGACCCCGCAGGGTGTGCTTCTTCGTGGTGTATCTGCTCGCCATGATGCTCAATCTCCTTGTGTGATTAGGGCTAATCAGTTGTCGTAGTCGGGCGGGCTGCCGGCGTGCTCGGTGCTGACCGCACCGACCGCCTGCCCGTTGACGATGGTCATGCCGCAGTCGGCGATGCACGTGATCTCCACGTCGGTGGAGTCGACGAACAGGTCACCGCTGACCCAGTAGTGGCCGTGCTCCCACTTGGACAGGTCGATGCATGGCACCTCGGCCAGTACCGCCGGGTGGTCCGAGTCGTTGTTGCAGCGGACGCACTCGAACGCCAGCACGTGGCCCCCGCCACGGCCCCCGTCACGGATGACATGGACCTGGGGGTGCGCACCGATGCGGTCGTCCTCCTCCGGTGCGAGACCGGCGACGACGAGAGCGTGCTGCGCCTCGATGCCCCTGCCGGGGTATGCCCACACCGCCTCGCCGTTGTCGTGGTTGGCGGTGTAGTCGACGGTGGCGTCGAACCACCCGTCGATGCCGTACCCGCCGGACAGGACGCGACCCATCTGGTCGTAGACGTCCTCTCGTGCCGCCATGCGGGAGGCAGCGCCGACTCTGGTGACGGCGATGAGGAACGTGTCCTCGCGCTCACTCATGGTCGTGACCCTCTGCGCCGAGGTCGGCCATGCCGCACGAGCAGCCGACGGTCTCGTCCTTCGGGGCGTAGGCGTCGAGCGCTTCGAGCGCTGCCTCACGGGCGTAGCCCTCCCCGTAGTAGCCGCCGACCGCGGAGTCCGGCTCCTCCCACCACGACTCCTGCTCGAACGCCTCGACGGGGAAGTGGGTGTCGTCGGTGGTGACGAACTCGGTGCGCTTGAGCAGCCGGCGCTCGACCGCCACGATATACACCTCGCCCTCGCAGTACGCCTGCCACTCCTTGAGCTCGGGCTCGGGCACGGGGCTAGTGGTGTTGCCCCAGCCGCCCCGGACCATGGCCTCGGTGACGTAGGCGCAGTACCCGTACTCACGGGAGTAGCCCAGGTGGTAGCCGACCGCGCTCCCGCCGTGGTAGACGGCGAGGTAGCGGGAGAACAGGTTGACCCCGTCGACCGGGTTGCCGGCCTGCTCGATGAAGTAGGCGAGCGTGTCGGGGGCGTCCCGCAGGGCGAGCAGCCCGTCGTGCTTGGCCGAGTGGTTGCCGTACCCGGTGGGGGTCACGAAGGCTCGGTGCCCGTCGCTGTCGATGCGGAGGACGGGGCAGCCGAAGTCGTTCTCGGGCTCGTAGGGGCTGGTGTCGATCGTGATCGTGGCGCGGTACTCGCCGCGCTCCTTGACCACGTCGGTGTAGGTGTCGCTCATGGTGCGTCCGCCTTTCGGTGCGGGTTGGGATTGGTTGAGCCGCAAGTGATTAGGGCTAATCAACTTGCGGCTCGGTGCTGGGCACGGGTCGGCCCAGCAGGTATAACTATACCACCTTGGCAAGGTTTACACAAGGGGTACACAACGGATGGTGGTCGGGCGGCTCCAGCCCGTGAGTCACAGCGCTCTCACGCCGAGACCCCGAGGGTTCCTCGCCCGACCACCCGGTCAGTAGATCGGCTCGACGGTGACGTGCAGCTGGACCCTCTCGGAGTCCCCGGCCACGGTGTAGAGGATGTCCTCCGCCACCGCACGGGCACCCTCCGGCCCGGTGATCCCCTGCACCGAGGGGTCGAGGTAGAACGTGGGCACCTGCCGGCTCAGCGACCAGCCCTCGCGCTCGAGGAGCGTGGACACCTGCGCCTGGACCGCCCACAGGCGGACGTTCCGCGGGAAGGTGAACGTCACCCACCCGATCGAGATGACCGGCTGGTTGTGCTCATCCAAGGTGAGGTAGGAGTGCCCTCGCTTCTCCTGCTTGCCGGCCTCACCGATAGCACCGCTCAGCCAGTGCCCGAGGAGACTGATCCCGTTGTCGTAGTTGTCGGTTCCCACCTTGAGCCCGACCGGCAGCGCGTTGGCCGCAGCCGTGAACGCGCTGAGGATGGTGGGCCCTCGTTCGGTGACGATCTCCCGGACCTCACCCTGATGGAATGTGGCGGTGCACGTGACGGTCACGATGACTCCTCCTCGTCGGTGTTGTAGATCAGCTCGTCGGGTGTCTTGCCGTAGAGCTCGATGATGAACGCCTCCGCCTCGTCCACTGTGACGAACCGGACGGTGTGCTCGTGGTCGGACCACGGTGACGCGAACGTGTGGTAGGTGACCTCAGCCGCGAAGCCACCCGGCAGAGGCTCACCCTCCGGTGCCACGGTGACGGTGTCGTCCGTCAGCACCCGCTCGTTGATGACGTAGGTTCCCGGGTCGACGTTGATCATCGCTGCACCTTCACGTGGTAGGAGCGGCGAGGCCCGAGCGCCCAGGTCGAGTAGTGGCGACCGTCCGGGTTGGCAGGGAAGGGGTAGAGGAAGACGCGGGTGAGCGTCTTGTTCCACCCTCCGACGTAGTGCGGGACCACGACCTCCCCGTTGTCGATCAGGTACGTCGCCCGGTGGAAGTCCTTGATCTCGTCCGTGGTGGTGATGACCACGCACTGTCCGGAGGTGTCCTCCATCGGGGCGTACACCTCCGCGGTGATCGAGTAGAAGTTGCGGGTGGGTTCGTGGTTGTCGGCGGCGATCGAACCGATCCAGACGTCGACGATGGGTGCGGTGGGCATGGCTGGTGTCCTTCCAGAGACGGTGATGCGGTGGTGATTAGCGCTAATCAGTTGATCAGCGCACGGTGGTGGGCAGGCGGGCCTCGAGCTCGTCGAGCATGTCCGAGAACATGGCGTTCTCCGGGGGCTCGGGCAACTCGTCCTCGGGGATCTCCTCGAACGCACCTTGGAGATCGGCGCAGTCACCCCACGACATGGACTCGTGCTCGACGAGCGCTCGCAGTTCGGCGAGACGTTCTCTGGTGAGGCTCATGCGACGTACCTCCCGGCGATGACGACCCACTCGTGGTCGACCTCGACCTGCCGGAACACGACACCCGAGAAGAACGAGTCGGACACGTACGAGGTCCACCCCTGCTCGCCGAGCTGGCCCGACGGTGGGCCGTCGGTATCGGACAGGTCGTAGAGCCACCCGCGGTAGCGCACTCCGGTGAACGAGTCCTCTCCCCGTTCGATGGCAGCCCAGTCCACGTAGTCCAGGCGCTCGCGCTCCTCGGGCGTGGTCTCCCACCCATCGACCTCGGGCAGGCGGTGATGGTTGGTGATGACCCGGATGTTGCCGGCCGGGCCGGTGAGCGACGGGTCGACGGTGACCTTGGCCCAGTCGCGCAGCCGGTCGAGGTCCGCCCAGTCCGACAGGTCCATCCCCGGTGACTCCTGCTGGGTGGCACGAGCGTCGTCGTGCAGCCGCCAGCGGTCCACCTTGCGGCCACTGGCGAACGAGGCGAGGACCGCCCCGATGCTGCCCGGTGACTGCCACTCACGGGCGATGCGCCGCGCCTCGTCGACGTCGGTGATCGGCGTCCATGTTGGGGTGTTCATGGTGCTTGTCCTTCCAATCGGTGGTGACTGATTAGGGCTAATCAGCCGGTGGTGGTGGGCAGGGATGCGCCGCACTCGACGCACTGGCGGATGCCGGCTTCCCCGGTGACGATGAGCTCGCGCGGGTGGGTGCACGCCTGGGCCGGCTCGGTGGTGGTCACCCGCACACCTCGCAGCCGTAGCCGGTGGGGTAGGTGGCCGACTCGCCGATGCTCGACAGGTCGGTGGTGCCGGTGGCGGCGTCGAGCAGCACCTCGACCGATCCGCACGCGGTGCACTTGCCGGTGACGGTGCGGTGCTCGGCCCGGTAGGCGGCGTCGTCCGCAGCGCAGATCATGCGGTTGACCCGCTCGGTGTGCTCGGCCCGGCGGCGACGGTCCTCGACCTGCCGACGGTGGCTCTCGGTGCTGGTGGTGTAGCGCAGCGTGCTGTTCATGGTGCGTCCTTCCATGGTGATGCGAGGGCCGACTGATTAGGGCTAATCAGTCGGTGACTGCGGTTCGGGCATGGCTCAACCCGGAGAGACCAGTCTACCAGAATGGCAAGACTTACACAAGGGTTACACAACCCGGTGACTGGTGACGATCAGGCCGCGAGATCCGCGGGAACCTTGACCCAGACGTAGACGTAGCCGTCATCGCAGACGACGGTGACCCCGTCGGTGAGACAGCCCTGCCAGTCGTCATACCCGTCGTGCGACCACGTGATCCCCCGAAGCTGCTCCGCGGTGAGCGGTGCCCAGTCGGGCCCGCACGTCTGGTTCCCCATGGTGAGGCAGTTCCATCCGGGCTCATCCTCGAACGGCTGCCCCTGGGGCACCTGCCCGATGACCGGGCTCGGCTCAGGTGCCGGCGGCACGTCACGGTCGGCCGTCCACACCACGCCCAGCGCGGCGACGACACCGATGGTGACGCACCCGACGAGCTCGCCCAGGCGGCTCACGGGGTCCACTCCCCTACCGTGAACGTCTCAAGTGGTGACGCGCGGTGACTCTCGCGGAGACGGTCGGCCTCCGCTTCGGTGATGACCCAGAGCCGCGACTGCCCGCGCCGGGCGCGCCGCTCCCGCTCGACCTCGATGATGAGGTTCATCTGCCGGCGGTCTACGGCGTGCGCGTCCTCTCGCCTCTCGGTGCGTCGGGCGGTGACCCCAGCGAGGACGTCGGCCATGCCGGATGCCCACTCCTGCCGCGCCCTGCCGCGCCTGCCCCGGCTCATCGCGGTGACCGGGCGGTGACGGGCGCGTCCAGGCCGCGGGAGGCACGCGGCTCGCGACGGATGATGTCCACGAGCGTGGTGGCCGGCCGCGTGGTGACCGGCTGGGGTCCGGGCGTGGGCACCCTGGAGGGCCGCACGTGGTGATGGGCTGGGGTGGTGTTCATTTGGTGACCCTTTCGTGGTGACCGTTTGGTGACGTGAGTCGGTGACCCACTGATTAGCGCTAATCACTTCGGGGTGATTAGCGCTAATCACTAGGTGCCGGCGGGTGGGCAGGCTTCGCCCAGGGCGCACGTGCCGGCCCAGCTCCTGGGCAGGCTTGCGCCCCCCCTCCCGCACGGGGAGGGGGGGCGCTAGGGGTGCGGTCACGCCATCGCGACGTTGTATGCGTAGGCGTACCGGGTAGGGGAGGCGAGTCGCGTGGCGGCGGGGAGGACACCGGCGGCGGAGTCTTTAGCCTCACGCGCGGCCACGTACCGGGCGGCATAGTCGCGCGCCTCCGCCTCACGTGCCGCAAGCGCTTCCGCCTCACGTGCCGCACGCCGTTCCATCTGGCGCGGCGTGAGGGTGGCGATGCACGCGTGGCACGTGGCCTCGCTTGCGTATGCCGTGAGACCGCGTGCCCGGTCTGCGGGAACGGGCGCACCACAGTAGGTGCGACCCATCGGAGTGTGAAGGTGAACGATCATTGCAACCAATCCTTTTGGTCGGTGGGGAGGCATCGTCAGGGGCGGCATCCCAATCCGCCCGACGCTCCCCCGTGAGGCACGGGGGAGCGTTTCGCCGGGTCACCCGATGACGTCGGCGCCCTTGCTCACGTTGTCCGACGCGGTCCGGATCGCCATCGTGAGGTTGTGACGTGCGGTCGTGAGCATCCGGATGGCGCGCTCCACCGCGTCACGGTCCGCGGTCACGTCGATGCACTCACCGGACATGACAAGCACCCGCTCGCACGCCTTGATGAGAGCGTCGGTGTCCAGCGTCCGGGCCGGGCCGGTTGGGATGCGACCCGCCTCCAGCGCGACCACGGTTGCCTTGATCTCGTCGGGCGTACCGTCCACGGCGAGAGCGTGAATGGTGGACGCGAGACCCTCGGTCTTGGTGTCGAGACCACCCGAGGCAGCGGCAGCGCGGAGCGCGGTCTTGCGAGCCTTGACCGTCTCGCGCTGCTTCTGCGCGGTGTGGATCTGGGAAACGCGACCCTGCGTCATCCCGAGCGCCTTCGCCAGTTCGCGCTGCCCGGCGTACATCCTGCCCTTACCGACGCGCCCGGTGGAGTAGGCGAGACCGACCCCGGCGTCACGGATTGCAGCGAACGTCACGTTCGCCTCACGCGCCTTACGCAGCGCTTCCGTCGCGTCGTCCACGGCCTT
>Ga0209582_1000288_pt1 | contig 39755 bp, 34 predicted proteins | sample KloWWTmetKNB5Kit_FD_187176 | JGI IMG/M metagenome (GOLD analysis project Ga0209582, IMG submission 187176) | Active sludge microbial communities from Klosterneuburg, Austria, studying microevolution and ecology of nitrifiers - Klosterneuburg... | ecosystem: Engineered > WWTP > Aerobic digester >...
GGGTCTGGGGTGGTCATGGGGCAAGTATAAAGTGCAAAGTGCAAAGTGCAAAGTGCAAAGTGCAAAGTGCAAAGTGCAAAGTGCAAAGTGCAAAGTGCAAAGTGCAAAGTGCAAAGTGCAAAGTGCTCTCTTCCTTCAAGTTTTTTCTGGAGCTTAAGCTGAGCCAATTAGTTTTGTGCCAGCTTGCTTTGCACTTTGCACTCTTCGGCAACGTATAATCTCAATGTCAACTGAATACACCTCGCCAGGGGAGCCGCGAGCGCGGCTGAGAGTGGGCGCATCTGCCCAGACCCTTTGAACCTGATCTGGTTAACACCAGCGGAGGAATGCGCGACGCATCTTGCATTTTGCAAATAGCCGTTCGCCTCCGGGCGAGCGGTTTTTTGTTTTATTTACAAAAGGAGAATGCAAGATGAAATCTATAAAAGTGTTTGCCTTGTGCGGGATGGCCGCCGTGCTGGGCGCGTGCGTTGCGCCGACCCCGGCGCCATCACCCGCACCCACCCAAGCGCCCGCAACCGCTGTGCCGACAAAGCCGCCTGCGCCAACGGCGGTTGTCCCAACGGCGGCCCCCGCTTCGACAAGCTCAGCGCCCACGCCGTTGCCCTACGACAAAGGCGTGCTCACCATCCTCACGCACAGCAGTTTTGAGATGACCGCTGACCTGAAGGCCGCGTTTGAAAAGCAGACCGGCGCGAAGGTGCAAATTCTAAAGCTGGGCGATGCAGGCGAAGCCTTGAACAAGGTGATTTTGAGCAAGGGCAGCCCGCTGGGTGATGTGTTTTACGGCGTGGACAACACCTTTTTGAGCCGCGCGGTAAAGGCCGATATTTTTGACGCCTACACGCCAAAGGGCGCCGATGCCCTCCCCAGCACCATCAAACTGGATGCGAGCGGCAAGCTCACGCCAATTGATGTGGGTTACGTGAACATCAACACCGATTTGGCCGCGTTTGCCAAAAGCAAGCTGGCCGTCCCCAAAACGTTGAAAGATTTGACCAAGCCCGAATACAAGGGCATGCTGGTGATGGAAAATCCCGCCACGTCATCGCCGGGGCTGGCGTTTATCCTGGCCAGCATTGCCACATTTGGCGAAACCGGCGCATATACGTGGAAGGATTTTTGGAAGGACATGCGAGCCAACGGCGTGGTGATTCAGCCCGGCTGGAACGAGGCGTATTACCAGAGCTTTAGCGCGGGCAGCGGGTCACAGGGTAATGTGCCGATGGTGGTCTCGTATGCCACCAGCCCGGCGGCGGAAGTGTTTTTTAGCGAGGGCAAGCTGACCGAGCCGCCCACCGGGAACATCATGCCGGACAACGGCGCGTTTAAGCAGGTTGAGTTTGCGGGTGTGCTAAAAGGCGCAAAGAACCCGGAGCTGGCCCGCCAATGGCTGGACTTCATGATTAGCAAGGATTTTCAAGAGGATATTCCGCTGAACATGTTTGTATACCCGGCCTTGCCCAGCGCCAAGCTGCCAGATGTGTTCACCAAGTTTGCGCCGGTTCCGGCCAAACCCGCCGCGCTTACGCCAGAGCAAATTTCTGCCAACCGCGACCGCTGGATTCAGGAGTGGACGCAGGTGGTGCTGAGATGAGCTGGACGATGGACGATAGACGATGGACGATGGACAGTGCAAATCGTCTATCGTCCATCGTCTATCGTCCTCATCAACTTATAACCAACAACGGGTAAAATGCCCTCATGCCGCGATCTATTTCGGCCATTGCGCATGTGGCGCTCATTGCCCTGGTTGTGATGGCGCTGGGGCTGGGCGTGTCTTGGCAGCCTGCGCCAATGCCCGCCAGCGCCCCATCCACCCCGGTTGCCATTTTGCAGCCGGGCGCGCCCACGCCTACGCCCGCACCGGGCGGGGCCAGCCAGCCCGCCACACCCACGCCCGCGAACGCGGGAGCAGCCACGCCTGCGGGCGCGTTGCCCACCGCCATTGGCCCGGTTGCGCCGCCAGCTTCCCTCAACAAAGACGTGAAGATTGAGCCGGGCGATGCGCCGCTGATTGACCTTGCGCCCAGCACAATCAATGTGCTTTTGCTGGGCAGCGACGCCGCCGCCGATGACCGCTATGCCCGCACGGATTCGATCATGGTCGCCAGCATCAACCCCGATATTCCCTCGGTGAGTTTGTTGTCTTTCCCGCGCGATTTGCAAATTAAGATGATTGGTCACGATGATGACCGTATCAACACGGCGATGGAATACGGCAACGTGCAAAACTATCCGGGCGGGGGCGTCTCGTATTTGGCGGCGGTTTTGCGCAAGAATTTTGGCATTCGCATTGACCATTTTGCGCGGATTGACTTCACTGGGTTTGTGATGGCGGTGGACGCGCTGGGCGGGGTGGATGTGCTGGTGGAGTGTGAGTTGCACGAAACTTTCCCAGATAAGGCCTCGCCAAATGGGCGGCTGGATTTGGATTTTTACCCGGGCAAAATGACGCTGAACGGCAAGGCCGCGCTGGGCTATTCTCGCGCCCGCTATTCCACCAGCGATTTTGACCGCGCCCGCCGCCAGCAAAAGGTGATCCGCGCCATCATGAGCAAGGCGCTGCACGGCAATTTGCTGCAAAACGCGCTGCCGCTGTATGGCACCTTCCGCCAGAATATTCAAACCGATGTGGGCGTGACGGACTTGCCTGCGTTTGTTGATATTGCGCGGCGAATGAACGACCTTTCGATGAAGAGCCGCGTGCTTTCTTTCCCGGCGGTTAAAAATTTCACCCGCAAAGATGGGGCCTCGGTGCTGATTCCAGCGGATGACATTCGCTCATACGTCATTGAGGCGCTCACACCGCCCATCACCGACCGCGCCTCTACTTTGCCGCGTGTGGAGCTGGTGAATGCCACCGGCAAACCAGACATGGGGCTGGTGGCCGCCGAACGGCTTGTGATGGAAGGGTTTAACGTGGTGAGCATGACGGTGGCGGCCAAACAATCCACCACGTCCATCGTCAATTACGCGGTCACGCCAAAAGGATCGCCGGTGGCGCGGTTGCAGCAAATTTTTAGCGTGCTCAACAAAAATGTGGATGCCCAGCCAGACCCCAGCAGCATTGCCGCGGCGCAGCTTATTCTTGGCGCAAATTACGATTCCTGCCCCAATACCTATCAGCAAAGCGGCGGTGTGACGATTGAGACCGACCCGAAGAAATTGATCCCCACGCCAACCAGAGTGGTCAAGAATTAAAAGGCGAATCCAAAAAAATTATTTTTTAATTTTTAATTGTCGTCGCGGCAGGTAAAAGTCGAACACGGTGGCGTAGATGGCGCCCATTATGGGCACGCTGAAGATGAGGCCCCAAAAGCCGAAGATTTGCGTGCCCACCGAAACCGCCAGCAGCGCCAACAAACTGGGCACGCCCACCGAGGTGCTGAGCAGCCTGGGCAGGATGACATAGCCCACCAGCGCGTTGATGACGAACAAAATGATCGCGATGGGCAGCGCCGCGCCCGCGTTGAAGAACAGCGTCACGATGATGGCGATCAGCACGCCAATCGGGGAACCAATCAGCGGGATGAACGAGAGCAGGCCATACACAAGCCCCACCACCACGCCAAACGGAACGCCAAACCCGCTGAACACGATGGCGGTGGTGAACGCCAGAATCAACGCGCTGATAAAAGTGCTGCTCAGGTAGCCGCTGATGGCTTTTCCGGTGGCGGCGGCAAAGGCCGCAACGCCCTCGTGCGCCTGCGCGGGCAGAACGGCAAAAAATTGTTTGCGCAGATCGCGGCCTTCCATGCTCATATACACGCTGAGGATGAAGGCGAAGAAAAACTGGCCCATGAAATTGGCCGCGCCCGCCGCGATGGTGACCGATTGCGCCGCCACCACGCCCGCAATTTGCCGCAATTGCGTGGAGAGTTCCTGAGGAGTGGCGATTTGCGGAATATCTGCGGCGGAAATGCGCAAGAAGCCCAACACGCTGTTAATCACATTTTGCATCTGTGCCGGAAAGCTGGCCGCGATTTCCGGGAAGCGGTTGAAGAAGTCGGCGGCTTGCGGAATGATGGCCGCTGCCAGAATGGTGACCGCGCCAGACACAATCAGCCCGATAAAAAGATAGGTGATGCTCACCGCCGCGCTATACGGCAATCGCCATTTCAGCGCCCGTGATGCCCGCGCCCGGCCAAATCTGTGCTCAATCCAATGGATGATGAACATGGGCAACACCCCGCGCCCCAGAAAAATGATAAATGGCCTTGCCAGAACCGCGATGAGAAATGCGCCCACCAGCGTGGACAAAATTCCACTGAGCGTATGACCAAAGGCATACAGCCGCTCTGCGATGAAAATGCTCAGCGCAATGATGAACAAGCTGAGCGCAACACGCAACAACTGGTTTGGCGCGCTTGATGAGTTTTCTTCCACACGCTCATTATCGCAGGGTTTTGATGGGGCGATAGAGAAGGAGTGGTCAATTGGGCAATGTTTTGTCTGGCGCGGAAAATAAAGCTCGTCATTCTCGCGCAAGCGGGAATCTATAACAAACCCGCAAAAACGATTGTGAGGAAAGCCATTTTCCTTGCGTTTTGGTCTGGCGCGTTATGGATTTCCGCTTTCGCGGAAATGACGTTCGCCATTTGCCTATTGACCACTCCTATAGAGATTGATTTGAACGAAATCGCATTGCTTCGTTCGTCGAAGGCGTTTGTTAGCGTCTCAGCCGCGTTCGCGATGCAAAGACCCCAGCCATCTCGCGCGCGTGGGTGCGGGCATAGCGCAGATGGGCGCGGGGGCTGAACCACTCGGCCACACCAGAAGCGCCATCGGTCACCCAGCCCGCCACCTTGTCCAGAAGCGCCTTGGGGTTCAAGACCATGAATGCCACGCCCAGCAGCACAATGCCCAGCGCCAAAACGGTGATTGGCGTGAGCGCATCGCCCGCAAACAAAACGCCCAACCCCACCGCCACGATTGGGTTGACATACGCATAGCTGGCCGCCACCGCCGGGCGGGTGTTCTTCACCAGCCAGGTGTAGGCCACCTGCGCAAACATCACCCCAAAAATGGCAAGAAAAACCAGCGCCAAAAAGCCATCCGCAGAAACGGTTTGGGGGATGGGTTCCTCAACCAGCGCGGCCAGCGCGAACATGCTCAGGCTTGCGCCCAGCATTTGCGCCCCGTAACCGGCCATGCCAGCGGGCTGGCGAATTTTTTTGCCAAACACCGACCACGCGCCCCAGTTGGCCGATGAGAGCAAAAGCAGCGCCACGCCAATGGGCTGGGCGTTCAGTTGTCCATCCAAATTGAGCAGCGCGATCCCCAGCGTGGCCGTGCCAATGGCGATCCACTCAAAGCGGGTGGTTTTGTGACCCACAAACATGCTGAAGATGACAACCGAGATTGGCTCGGTCGTATACAAAATCGCTGCAAGGCTGGACGAAATATATTGCTGCGCCATTGAGCCAAGCGCGTAAGTCACGCCCAGCATCCCCGTGCCAAAAATGGCGGCGTTCAGCCATTCGCGTTTTGTGGGGAGGGCATCGCCGCGGGCTTTGCCAAAGGCCATCAGCAAAACGCCCGCGATGGCGAAACGCAGCCCGGTGAGCAGCAGCGGCGGAAACACGCGCAAGGCCACATCCAGCCCAAGATACGTTCCGCCCCACACAACGTAAACGGTGAACAGCGCAAGAGCGATGAGCGCGGTTTTGCGTTGAAATTTGAAAAAATTGAGAAGCCGCGCTTTGCCCTTGCCAATCGCCCCACTTCTCGGATTGCTAAACAGTACACTCGCCATGATGCAAAGAGTGTACGGTTTTGGGCGCAAAAAGTGAATGCAAAAACAAAGGCGCGGCGTTGCGGGCGCGCACAAACTTAAAGGCAAAAACACCGTTTGGGTTTGAAAATATATGGCGCGGGGTTTTGAAATGACGCGGGCAACTGGTTTTGCCTGCTTATCTCCTCAAAAGCTGGATTGAAGAAAAATGAGATCGCAGCATTTTTCACCGCAGAGGCGCAGAGAAAACAAAGAATTGCTCCGCGCCTCTGCGGTGAAAGACAAAAGCCTTTCTATGCAATGCTCCTCACATTTCCTCAAACCGGTGCGCGGCGCGGTTTTTGCGCACTTCATCTGCATGAAACACGCGCCCGTTCATGGCGATATACACACCGGGCGGCAGACACTGCGCGGCGGCCAGCGCAAACCCCACGTTAAACGGGGCATCGCTGTCTTTGAGCGTGGCCGGAGACATGGCCCCCACCAGCACGATGGTTTTGCCCGCGATGCCTTGCAACGCTCTGGCGGTTTGCACCATCGTGTCTGTGCCATGGGTGATGACAACCCGGTCGGCAGAATCGCCAGCCACCGCCTCGCGCACGCGGTCGCGGTCAGCATCGCTCATGTCCAGGCTGTCTTTGCGTAGCAGGCTGCTCACCTCGCAGGGGCCAGCGTTGGCCTGCGCCAAAATCTCCTCCACCTGCGGCTTGCCCACCTGAAACTCGCTCAGCTTGTCAAAATACACTTTGTCAATTGTGCCGCCGGTGGTGAAGAATTTGATCATGTTGGGTTGCTCGTAGACGGAGGACGGGAGACGGAGGACAGTTTTTGGCCGTCTTCCGTCTCCCGTCCTCCGTCTTTCTTATAAATTCACGTATTGTTCAATTTTCGCGCCAATCACATCCAGGCTGCTCTTCCAAAACGCTTTGTCGCGGATGTTGATGCCGAAGCGGGCGGCGAGGTCGGCGGCGTTGCCTTCGCCGGTGCTGGCCAAAAGCTGCTCGTATTCTGGCACAAATGCCGCGCCGCGCTTTTGGTAGATGGAGTACAGCCCCAGCGCGAACAACTGCCCAAACGCATACGGGAAGTTGTAAAACGAAAGACCCGCGCTGTAATAATGCGGCTTCCATGTCCACATGTATTTGTGCATGTAACTTTCGTCCAGCCCATCGCCATACGTTTCTTTTTGCGCCCGCAGCATGGCGTCGCACAAGTCCTCTGGCGAAAGCTCGGCGTTGGCGCGGCGCTCAAACACTTCTTTCTCAAAAATAAAGCGCGAGGTGATGTCCACAATCACCTGAGTCGCACCGATGAGTTCGGTCTCAAGGATCGCCAGCCGCTCATCTGCCGTTTTGGCCTGGGCGAGGGCGGCGTCAATGATGATGGTCTCGCAGAAAATGCTGGCGGTCTCGGCCAAAGTCATGGGCGTGAGCGCGTTGAGCGGGGTTTTGCCCACCAGGCACTCGTTGTGAAAGGCGTGACCCAGCTCGTGGGCGACGGTTGAAACTTGATCCAGTGAGCCATCAAAATTACACAAAATGCGCGATTCATCGGTGAGGGGAATCTCGGCGCAAAACGCCCCGGCGCGTTTGCCTGGGCGCTGCTCGGCGTCAATCCAATTGCGCTCAAACGCGCGTTTTGCAAGCCCCATCAACCGCGGGCTGAATTTGCCAAAGTTGCCCAGAATGAACTCGCAGGCCTCATCCCACGAATAGCTGCGCTCGTTGTGCCCGACCGGGGCCATGAGGTCCCACCAGGGCAGGCCGCCCGCGTGCCCCAGCCGTTTGGCTTTGGCCTTTAGATATTTTCGGAAGACGGGGAAGGATTCTCGCATCGCGCCCATCATGGCATCCAGCGTGGCCTGGTCAATCCGGGCCGCATCCAGCGAAGGCTGAACGGCATTTGCGCGCCCGCGCCGCCGGTTGAGGGTGTTGGCCGTGCCTTTGATCCCGTTCATGGCCGCTGCCAAAGATTCTTGCACGGTTCCCCAGGTCGCCATTTCTTTTTCGTAGGCGCGTTTGCGGGTGGCCTGGTCTGGGTGATGCTGCTCGATGTTGAGCAGCGCGGGCATGGATACGTTTTGCGCCTTGCCGTCCACCTCAAAATCCACCGCAATCTGAGACACAATTGTGCCTTGCAGCTTGCTCCACGCGTTTGCGCCGCTCAGGTCAAGCTCGGCGGCCAGCCCTTCTTCGCTCTCGCTCATCAGGTAGCGGCTTTGCTCGGCGGTCTCTTGCAGGTAGAAGGAATGGTCGCCCGCCGGGCCGCCCAGCTCCAGCACATGCGGCAACACATCCGCGTTTTTGCCCAACCAGCCGCGAAACCGCACTTCGATATTTTGCAATTGCACCCCCAGCGGCTCAACTTCCGAGAGCATTTTGCGGGCGGTGGCGTTGAACGAATCGGTGGTCACGGTCAACTCAATATACGAGACGACGGTCTGGAACAGCCGCCGCAGCGCGTTCATGCGCTCCAGGTAGCCGTTCATGCTTTGGCCGATGGCGCCCTGGCTGGCCGCATCATCCTCTGCGGCGTTTTTGTCCGCGCCGCCAATGTGATGCTCGTTCAGATACGCCTCAAACTCGCTCAGGCGCGTTTTTGTCTCGGCGATGGCGTTCGCCAGTTCCGGTGATTCAAGCGAGGGGTAGACATTTGTCAAATCCCAGCGCGGGGGTGTTTGTGTTGTCATGCGGGCATTTTGCCACAAATTGCGCTGATAGGTTTGCGGGTTCACCTCTGCGTGAATGAGAACGCGAATATTTATCGTTTGCGCTTTTTGACTACGTGCGATTCTTGTATACTACACGTGCGAGGAAATAAAACCATGCAGACAAAACTAACGCTTACGATTGAGAAAGATGTGATCAAAAAAGCCAAGGCTTACGCGCGAAAGAAAGATAAAAGCGTTTCGCGGATCGTTGAGGATTATCTCCGCAATGTCTCACAGGAAAAACTTGTTTCCACGACCCAGCTCAATCTAAAAGCCCCCATCACCGAAAGCCTGGTTGGTATGTTTGAAGACAGCGGCAAAAGTTACAAAACCATGCTGGATGAGGCGCGGGCGGAGCGAGGGCTATGATTCGGCGTGTTTTTGTGGATTCGGATGTCATTCTGGATGTGGCGCTGGCGCGGGAGCCTTTTGTAACCAGCAGCAAAATGACGCTGGGTGTTTTGGAAAATGGCTTGATGATGGGCTTTGTGTCTGCAAATGGACTGGCAAACTTGTATTACGTGCTCAGAAAAGCCGGGGGTGATGCCAAAGCCCGCAAATTTCTTGGCAGTTTGCTCAAGTATCTTTCGGTTTTGCCCATTACCCACGCCAATGTGAGTGACGCGCTGGCTTCTGGCTTTGCGGATCTGGAAGATGCCATGCAGTATTTCTGCGCTCAAACAAATCAATGTGATGCCATCATCACCCGCAATCTTGCCGATTACCGAAAATCCAAAATTGCGATATACACACCCACCGAATTTTTGGGGTTATTGGAATAACCGATGCGCGAAAGAGCTTGAAATATTTATCGCTTTCGCTTCTTCTCCGGCAAACCCGCGGCAATGGCAAACAAAATCTCCGCCAAATCCGAAATTTTCGCCACCTCGTTCGCCTCAATCAGATGGTAATCTTTTGCGCCGGGGTAGGGCTTGCCGGTTTTGCCGCGCTTTGCCAATGCGGCGCTGGCGGGCAAAATTTTCACCAGCAGGGTGCCATCACAAATAAACCCAACGGTTTTGCCATCGGCATGCAGGGCGTATTCGCCAAACATGGGATGGGTTGTGAAACGGTCTGGATGCGCGAGATCATCCAAAATTTGGAGCATGACGGGTTTGCTGGTTGCCATATTTAATTTTCGCATGAGTTGGCTCATTCGTTTGCAATGCTTGCCGCTACAATGAAGTTTCGCAGGAGGCGAACAAATGAACACGAACGCATACGCAGATGGAAAAGCATTGGTCAGCACAGGCTGGCTGGCAGAACATTTGAACGACAAAAATCTTCAGGTGGTGGAATCCAACGAGGATATGCTTTTGTATGATACGGGCCACATCCCCGGCGCGGTGAAGATTGACTGGACGACCGACTTGAACGACCCGGTGCGCCGCGATTATCTTGACCGCGAGCATTTTGAAAAACTGATGCGCGAGAAGGGCATCTCCAACGACACGCTCGTGGTGTTTTACGGCGACAAAAACAATTGGTGGGCGGCCTATGCCTTGTGGGTTTTTCACCTGTTTGGGCACACCAACACCGCGCTGCTAAACGGCGGGCGCAAAAAGTGGATGGACGAAGGCCGGACGTTCACCCGCGAGAAACCCATCACCCCGCCCACAAATTACACCGCCCCGCCGCGAGATGACAGCCACATCCGCGCTTTTCGCGATGAAGTTTTGGCGCACGTGCGGAAACAGGGCGCGCTGGTGGATGTGCGCAGCCCGCAGGAATACACCGGCGAGCGTCTGCACATGCCCGATTACCCCAACGAGGGCGCGTTGCGCGGCGGGCATATCCCCGGCGCGCAGAGCATCCCCTGGGCGCAGGCCATCCGCGAGGACGGCACGTTCAAGAGCGCCGACGAGCTGACCGCGTTGTATGGCGGCAAGGGCATCACCCCAGACAAGGATGTCATCGCCTATTGCCGCATCGGCGAGCGCAGTTCGCACACCTGGTTTGTGCTTTCGCATTTGCTGGGTTTTAAGAATGTTAAAAATTACGATGGCAGTTGGACCGAGTGGGGCAACGGTGTTGGCCTGCCCATTGAAAAGTAAAAAAAAGAAAATGGAAATAAAAAATAAGAAAAGTTTGCACTCAAGCTGGTTTTTGTTTCTTATTTCTCGTTTCTTCTTTGCTTCTTGTATTCTGGAATGTAAAAATTTATGAGCGACTATATTTTTGCGGCCAAGCTGGCCGACCTGACCGAGGATGCGATTATTCCGCTGGATTACGATGACGCCCCGATTGCCATCGCCAAAAAGGGCAACCGCATTTTTGCTTTTGGCGATATATGCACCCACGATGACGGCCCGCTGGCCGATGGCGTGATTGAACCATGCAATGGCAGCCTGTGCGTGGTGTGCCCGCGCCACGGCGCCACGTTTGATTTGTACACTGGCAAAGAAACCTTCCCCGCCGCCGCGCCCATCCCCATTTACAAAACAAAAATCATGGGTGATGAAGTTTGGGTGTGCATTGATGGAGAGGCTGACTAAACCGTTGGGCAATTCCGAACAGACGCGCAGCGCGGATGTTGGCGCAAAAGCCGCGCCGCTGCTGGCCGTCCTCGCGTTTCTTGCGGCGTGGCACTTGCTCAGCCTGCGCTACCCGCCTTTTATTTTGCCGGGGCCGCTGGCGGTGGCGCAGGTGTTTGCCCAAAAATTGGGGGATGGAACCCTGCTGCCCCACGCGCTCACAACACTGACCGAGGCGCTGGGCGGCCTGCTGGCGGGCGGCGCGGTGGGCGCGGTGTGCGGCTATCTCATCGCGCGGTCACCGCTGGCAGAACGCCTGCTCTCGCCGTTTATCGCGGCCTCGCAGGGCATCCCGGTGGTGGCCATTGCGCCGTTGCTGTTCATTTGGTTTGGCAGCGGGCTGGGCGCAAAAATTTTGGTGTGCGCGTTGGTGGTGTTCTTCCCCATCACCATCAATGTGGCGGCGGGTGTGCGCGGCATTCCAAAAGCGTGGCGAGACCTGTTTCAGGCCATGCGGGCCACGCGCCGCGAAATTTTGTTCAAGCTGGAGATCCCCGGCGCGTTGCCGGTGATTTTGGCCGGGTTGCGCATTGGCGCCACGCTCTCCGTTATCGGCGCGGTGATTGGCGAGTTTCTCAGCTCAACATCCGGGCTGGGGTTTTTGATAAAACAAGGCACGGGCTTGTATGACACGCCGCTGGTGATGCTGGGCGTGGTCTGCATCATGATCGTTGCGCTGGGGTTGTATGGCGGCGCAAAAGCGCTGGAAAAACTGGCGATCAAAGATTGAGCGCGCCCACCGCGCGCAACGCCTTTTTTTGCGCGGCCCACATCACTTTTTTATCTTGCGGGGTCATATGGTCGTGGCCCAGCAAATGCAATGTGCCGTGCGCAACCAGCAAGGCCAGCTCATCTTCCACGCTGTGCTTCTTCGCCTGGGCGCGGCATCGCTCCATCGAAATTACGATGTCGCCCAAATATGGGTCGCGCTCGCTCAGTTCACCCGCGGCTTGCGCGTTGAACGAGAGCACATCGGTGGGCTTGTCAATTTGGCGAAATTGCGCGTTGAGCGCGCGCAGTTCCGCGTCGTCCGTTACGCGCACGGTCATCTCGCAGGGCGTGGAAAACTCCTCGGCTTGCATGGCGGCCAGCGCTGCCCCCCGGATGAGCGCCGTCAGCCCTTTGGCCCGAAACGGCCCGGCGATTTGGACGTGAATTGTGGTTGTCATTTTTGTATAACGTGAACGAACAGGATGAACGGAATGAACGGAATTCCAAAAGGTTTTATCCAAAGCCCGCGTTAAATAACGTGAATTCGGGATAACGGCGAGTTAATCGCACTCACGGTATAGCGCGATGAGAAGTCGGACTGCTCAGGCTTCGGCAAGCCAAAAATTTGCCCGGTGAGCAGTCCGACTTCTTGAATTTTGCCCATTTCCCAATCTCCTTTCTTATCCAAAACCCAAGTTAAATATTACTCCCTAAACCCCTGCCCGCTGGTATCCGTGACCAGCCGCGCAGATTCTGGCGTGGATTGGCGCATTCCTGTGACGGATAACTCTTGCGCAGGCTCCAACGCGGGCGCGGCGGCTGCGGCGTTCACCTCTGGATAATCCAACCGCGGGTGATACAAACCGCGCAGCGTGTCTAAAAACGATTGGCGGATGGTCTCAATATCGCGCAGGGTCAAATCGCAATCATCCAGTTGATGATCGGCCAGCCGGTCGGCGATGATCTTTCGCACCAGCGCGTCTGTCTCTTCAATCTCTTTGGGGTGCCGGGCGCGGACGATGGCCTCGCAGCCATCGGCAAGCATCAAAATAGCCGTTTCGCGCGAGCGCGGGCGCGGGCCGGGGTAGCGAAACGGCGCGTCGTCAAGGTCATCGCCCTGTGCCTGGCGGGCGCGCACAAGCGGGAATTTTGTAACCGTTGTGCCGTGATGTTCGGCGATGAAATCCTTGATGCGCGTGGGCAGGCGATGTTTTCGCGCGATCTCCAACCCATCGCTTACATGATTGTGCAAAACATGAGAACTGGTGAGTGGGTCAAGCTGATCGTGCACGTTGTTGTTTTCGGTCTGGTTCTCAATAAAGAAATAGGGGTGCAATGTTTTGCCGATGTCGTGATAATACGCGCCAACCCGCACCAGCAGCGCATCTGCGCCCAGCTTGTCCGCGGCCTGCTCGGCCAGGCTGGCAACCATCAAACTGTGATGATACGTGCCCGGCGCGCGAAGCAGCATTTCTTGAATCAGCGGGTGCGAAGGCCGCGCCAATTCCATCAATTGCACCACCGTCACGATGTCAAAGGCCAGACCGGTGAGATACAAAATAACCGGGGCGAGAGCCGCCGCCGCCAAATTGCCGCCCATCACCCCCAGCAGCCACACGCCCATTTGCGGCATATCTTCGCTGTTCATGGCAGAGATGTGAAACGCGATCACCAGACCCATCCCGGCCAGCATGGCGACCATTCCAGCGCGCACAAAATCGCTCACATGCTCTGCGCGGCGGATGATGAGCACGGCGGCGATGCTGCTCCCCGCGATGACGCTCACAAATTCCAGCGGCGGCTCCAGCGTGATGCCGATCATCAGCCCCATCACCACCGCCCCGGTGAGGCCTGCCGCCAACCCAGACCAAATGGAGATGCAGATAGCCACCGCCGCAAACGGCGCAAGGTAGGGCAGCAGGCCGTGACCGGGCAGCAGCCATCGCCCCAGAAAAATAGCCAGCGCCAGCAAACCCGCGCTTAAAAACACGCGGCGGATGGGAACCGCGGTCAGGCTTTTGCGGGTGTATGGCAAAAGCGCGGCGAGAAAAAACAACGCCACCGCCAGGCCAGACCATGCGAACGCCGCGGCCAGTGTGCCGGGCGTAAGCGCGGGCTGGCGCAGATTAAATTTATCCAGCGTTTCAATATCGGCTGCGCCCAGCACCTGCCCGCTGCGCACAATAATTTGGTTGGCCTCGAAGGTGCGTTCCACCGGGCGCACGGCGTTTCGGGCGGCGCGGCGGGCGGCATCGGTGGCGGCGGCGTCAAAGTTTGTGTTTGGCACAATCCACGGGCTGGCCAGCGCGGCCATCAACGCCGCTTCTTCTGGCGTGTAGCTCAGGCTGATCTGCGCGGGCAGCCGCGCTTTCATACTGTCTGCGTTGTCTTTTTGAATCGGCCCGCGCATCATCCCATCCACCAGCGCGACGGCGCCCGCGTCTATCTGCGCCCAGCGCAAATCAGATAATTTCAAAATCACATGGGCGGTGTCTGGCGTAAGCCCCAGCGTGGGGAGGCCGGTAATTTGGCTGATGGCATCTGTGGCCGAAATTTCTTTGCGGGTCAGCAGGGCGGCGCGGGTCTGCGCCACTTTGTCCAGCGCTTCTCGCGCGGCGGCAAGCTGGCCGCGGGCAATTTGGGCATCGGGCGGGGTGTAGATGGGAGCCACCGCCGCCTGCGCCAAATCGCGCTGGCGGTTGGTTTCCACATCGCTCACAAAACTTAGGTGGCGCGGCGCGCGGATGTCTCGTGGAGCCACCGCGCCCGCGCTCAGCGTTTGGCCGCCGGTCAAGATGGCGCGCGAGAGTTGCGCCGTCACCAGCCCCGCAAAAGTCAGGGCCGCGATGGCGACAAGCGCCAAAGTCCGGCGGTTTTGTGTGTGCATTAGTCGCTGGTTGTTAGTCGTTAGTTGTTGATTGTTGGTTAAAGAATGCGCAGGTCTGATGGCTCATCGGCGCACATTTTGCCCGGGTTTTTTAGTGGTCAGACCTGCATTCCTTGCTTCTTGTTTCCTTGTTTTTGCTTTCTGGCGGCTGCGCGATTACGGCGCCAGCATTTGCTTTACAACTTCCTGAACCAGTTTGCCATCGGCTTTGCCCTGCACACGAGGCATGAGCGCTTTCATCAACACGCCCATTTGTTTGGCGTTTGTGGCTCCGGTCTCGGTCATGGCTTGTTTGACCGCCTCGACAATTTGCTCGCGGGTCATTTGCTGGGGCAGGTAGGTGTTCAAGATGTCCAGCTCAACCTGTTGTTCCTGCACAAGATCATCGCGGTGGGCGCCTTTGGCTTCGTCCAGCGATTCCTGGTGTTGTTTGATCTCGCGGCGGATGAGCATCAGCACATCGGCGTCGCTAATCACGCCTTTGCGGGCATCCACCCGCGCGTTGACCTCTTCATTTTTGATCGCGGCGTTAATCAGGCGGAGCACATTTTTCTTTGGCTCGTCGCCGCTGCGCATCGCGTCTTTCAGGTCGTTTAGTATTTTGGTTTTCAGTTCTGCGTCCATTTCTAAAATCATACCGCGAGTGAGGAAAAGAATTGTGAAATGAGAAATACAAAACGTGTGTTTGAGATAAAAAGTTGATCGGATGGCGGCAAAACACGCGCATCCAACCCGGCCCTGAACTTTTGTAAACGGATTTGTCGTTATTCTTTGCGCATGGCCGCAAGCGCAAGGCAAATCCAACCTGCGATAAACGCCACGCCGCCCAGCGGGGTGATGGCGCCCAAAATGCGCAGGCCGCTGAGCGAGAGCGCATACAGGCTGCCGCTGAACAAGACGATCCCGACGATAAACAGCCACCCGGCCACGCCCGCCAGCTTGCGTTTGAACGCGGCGCAGGCATATCCCACGGCCATCAGGCCAACCGCGTGATACATCTGATACCGCGCCGCGGTTTCCCAATTAGCCAGCGCGCTTTCGTCAATCATCCCGCGCAGGCCATGCGCCCCAAACGCGCCCGCCGCCACTGCCAGCGCGGCCAGCGCGCATCCAATCGCAAAAAATTTTCTGTCCATGATTATTTGTGAATGGACAAGTATAGCGAAAGCTGCCGCTTAATCTCCAACAAAAAAAGCAGAGACAACCTTTTGGCTGTCCCTGCTTTTTTATCACTCAAGTGATGCTGGGTTTACCGGGCTGCGCTGTTTGGGCGCGCCATCGGCAAACTGGTCTGGCATTGATGGAAATTTGGTGAAGGGTTAACCCAGCCACCAGCCACCAACACTCACACCACCACCATCCGCGCCAGCCGGTCGCTCCCGCTCAGCGCGATGGCTTCATCGCCGCCAGCGGGCCGCCCGCGCCGCGTGAGGTTTTTGGCCTTGAGTGATTTTGCATTGCCTTTGAGCGTGACGTAAACAATCGTGTTTTCTGGCGTGGCAATCACCGCGTCGGCCACGGTCGCATCACGCACCAGCTTGGCGGTGATGACGCCCTTGCCCGCGCGGCCCTGCACCGGGTAATCATCAAACGCGATGCGCTTGGCGCGGCCATCGGTTGTGCCAAGCACCACCTCCAGCTCGCCCGCGTTTTCATCCGCAAACGCCATAGACATGATGATGTCGCCTTCATCCAGCTTCATGCCCACCACGCCGCCCGCGGGCAGCCCCATCGGCCTCACCTCATCTTGCTTAAAGCGAATAGCCATGCCTTGCTGCGTGAACAGCATGAGGTCTTCTGCGCCTTGCACAAGCCGCGCCGCCACCACGTAATCGCCCTCGTTCACGCCGCACATCACAAACATATTGCCCGGCGCGCGCGGCAAAAGCGCGGCCTCGCTGCGCTTCACCATGCCGCCGCTGGTGCAGGTGATGACAAACGGGCCGGCTTCGGCTTTGGCATCCCCCTCGGCTTTTGGCACAATAAATGCCCCCGCGATGTCATCATCCGCCGGGAAGCCCGAAATGCCGCTGAGCAGCGCCCCGCCGCCGTTCGCAACCTCCTCGCGCGGGATATTGCCCACTTGCAGCACAACGGCCTTGCCGCTGGAGCCAACCACATACACCAAATCTTTGGTGGTGGCCTTTACGATGGCCGCCGGGACGATCTCGGCGTTTGAGTTCACCTTTGGCGCTTCCAGCGTGCGGCCAATTTTGCCGTTTGCGCCCACAAACACATAGGCTTCCTCATCGGGGATGAGGTCGTGTACCGTGAGCGCGGTCTTCTTGAGTTCCACCGCGCGGGCGGTTTCTTGCGCCGCGCCTTTGCGTTTGTCCTCGCCGCCCACAATGACCGTTTTGCGCGAGTCGCCATATTTGTCTTTGAGCGCCACCAACTCCTCGCGGATCACGCTCATGATCTTGATTGGATGATCTATCAGGTCTTGCAAAAACTTGATCAGCTTGCGCTTCTCGGCCAGCTCATCCTCCAGCTTTTGGCGTTCCAGCGCGGCCAGGCGGCGCAAAGGCATCTCCAAAATGGCGTTGGCCTGCCGCTCCGAGAATTTGAACTCGGTCTGCAACCCCTTCCGCGCCACCTCGGTGTCTTTAGACGCGCGGATGAGCTTGATGATCTTGTCTATGATGTCCAGCGCCCGCACCAGACCTTCCAAAATGTGCGCCCGTTCCAGCGCCTTCTCCAGGTCAAATTGGCTTCGGCGATACACAACCGTGCGCCGATGCTCCAGAAAAACGTGCAGAATTTTGCGCAGCGAAAGCACGCGCGGCTCCAACCGCCCGGCCTCATCGGCCACCAGCGCCAGCATGATGACGCCAAACGTGGTGCGCATGGCGGTGTGTTTATAAAGCGAGGTCAGCACCTCGCGGTTGTCCACGTCTTTGCCGCAGTCAATCACAATGCGCATCCCGCGCCGGTCGCTCTCATCGCGAATGTCGGTAATGCCGGTGATCTTTTCATCGCGGGCCAAATCCGCAATCCGCTCAATCAGGCTGGCTTTGTTCACGCCATACGGCAGCTCGGTCACAATAATGTGGGTCTTTCCGCGCGTGCCTTCCTCGATGTGCGCCTTGGCCTGCACAATCACCTTGCCGCGCCCGGTGGCGTAGCAGGCTTTGATGGCATCGCCGCCCTCCACGGCCTCGTTAAACCGGAAGGCAATCGCGCCGGTTGGGAAATCTGGCCCCTTGACAAAACGCATCAGGTCATCCACGTCCACCTCGGCCTCTGGCAAACTCTCGCCGGGCTGGGTCTTTTTCATGAGCGGCACAATCGCGTCAATCATGAAGGTCAGGCCATCGCACACCTCGCCTAGGTTGTGCGGCGGGATGTTGGTGGCCATGCCCACCGCGATGCCGGTTGCGCCGTTCACCAGCAGGTTAGGGAAGGCGGCAGGCAAAACGCTTGGCTCTTTTTGCGTGCCATCGTAGTTATCGGTGAACAGAACCGTGTTTTTGTCCAGGTCGTTCAGCACGTCCATGGCTGGCTTGCTGAGACGGGCCTCGGTGTAGCGCATGGCCGCCGGCGGGTCGCCATCCACCGATCCAAAGTTGCCTTGCCCATCCACCAGCATGTAGCGCATGGAAAAATCCTGCGCCATGCGGGCCATCGCCTCATACACGCTGGCATCGCCGTGCGGGTGATATTTGCCCAGCACATCGCCCACAATGCGGGCCGATTTGCGATACGGCGCGCCGGGCACGCAGCCCGTGTCATACATCACAAACAAAATGCGCCGCTGCACGGGCTTCAGGCCGTCGCGGGCATCGGGCAATGCGCGCGAGACAATCACGCTCATGGAGTACGAGAGATAGCTCTCGCGCATTTGCTCGTTAATATCCGCGCGGCGGATTTTGCCAAAGGTCTCTAGTTCCAGCGCGGGCTGGATGACTTCATTTTTTGCTTTTGCCATAGCACGTTTGTTCTGGCTTGATTATAAGGCACGGTATGAGTTTGATGTCACACGTTATACCAGTTGCCAGGGCAAAGTGAGGATAAGTGAGAGAGGCAAAGTAGAGAGACAAAATCTTGCCTCTCTACTTTGCCTCTCCACCGTTAACGGGTCAGGGCTTTAGCTTGCTGGCTGGATGGGAAATTGAATCTCGGTGATCCATGTCTCCGGCTTGTCCTTGTCCATGCTAAGGTATACCTCGCGCGGGTAGCCAGCCGCGTAATAGCCATTTGCCTCCACCCACTTCATCAACGCGTCATAGGTTGTGCCAATATTGTGAAATTGCCCATGATGCAATGTGCTGGCCATCGTCGCGCCTTCCAGTTGGTACACCTTCACATCCTCGGTTGGGGGGATGGGTTTTGCGATGGGCGCAAGCGCCTCCACCGGCACATTTTTCATGCTGCCGTCATCGCGATAAAGCGCAATGCCGGGGCCGGTTTGCCTGGACACGCGACGCACATGATCGCACACAACCTCAAATAAATGGTCAAACACAGGGCCAAGATTAGAATAATCTGCCACCACCGTTCCGGCAGATGCGACCCACATGGCCTCCACGTTTTTAACGACAACTTCTGGTGTATTCATATTTCCCTCCATTTCAATTTGTTGAATTCTCGCTTCCACCCGCATCAATTGCTGCGCGGCATCCTGCATCTCCTGGCACAGTTGTTCGCGGCGCAAAATCAGCATTCCGCGCAGGTTCTCCGCGCTCAACGCGCCATCAACCACGCTTTTAATTTGCTCCAGCGAAACGCCCAGGTCTTTGAGCGCAAGAATGCGGTTGAGGCGCGGCAACTGCTCGGCAGAGTAATAGCGGTAGTCGGTAAACCGATCTACCTGCGCCGGATGAAGAAGGCCAATCTCATCGTAAAAGCGCAAGGTTTTGACCGGCACACGCGTAAGCTTTGCAAAGTCTCCGATTCTAAACATGTTTGTGCCACAAGTGTAAGACCTCCAGCAAGGGGAGAGTCAAGTGGTTCGTATCCATTTCCCTTTTGGACCCAACAAGAGGCAGAGACGCGAAATTTTGCGTCTCTGCTCACCACAAAAAAACGGGGCGAGACATTTCTGCCTCGCCCCGTTCTACGATTCTGCCTGCGCAAAACCGCGCTAACTTGCCAATTACGGCAAATTCATCGGACGAACGTAAAACTCCTGACCTGCCAGCATCTCGTTGAATTGAATGGTGGTCGAGCCCATCACATCCGGCATCGTCATCGCATAGATGGTCTTGAGACCGGCCATGCGGCTGGCGAGCGGCATGTAGGCTATGCCATTCATATCAGTCTTGGACACCAGCGCGCCAATCTGGCCGCGCATCGCGCCAGCCGGTGCGTCAGCCGTGTGCACGTTCACATACAGCCCGCCGTTCAGCAGCTTCACTTCGTCGGCGGCGCTCAGCGTCACCTCGCCCAGCAGCGATGTGCCCGGCTTCAGCTCTTTGCCCGCGGGCAGCAGGTTGTAGAGCACTGCGCCGTTCACACCCTCTGCGCCGTCATGGATGTGCGCCGCGGTCGCGGTCGTGTCCGAGTTCACATCCAGCCGATAGGTTAGGTTGCGCGTCTCCGGGTCATACGTAAAGAGCGCGTTGCCCCAGGCCACGGTGGCCGGAACCGCCACTTCCTTGCTGCTGGCCAGCGAGGCGTTCATGGCTTCTTCCACGATCTGGCCGCGAATCTCGCCGGCGGTGTTGGCCGATGTGTGCACGTTGACATACATCCCGTGCTGCGCCATCGCCATCGCGTCGGCCTTTGTCATTTGCAACGTGCCAGATAGCGGCTTGCCGGGCGCAAACGGCGTGCCGCCTGCATACAGCCAGTAGCTCACCGGACCGTTTGCGCCCGCCATCCCAGAATGGATGTGCGCGGCGGTGATGCTGACGATGCCCGTCACATCAATCCAGTAATCCACATTCACCATGCCATCCGCGCCGGGGGTCATGGTCAGTTCGGCCATGCCGCTGGCAGATGTGGTCACGGCGGGCACTTCGTTCTCGCCCTTCAGCGCGGCCATAAACTTGCCGGTGGTGAACATCACTTCCTGGTTATAGATTGGCATGTTCATGCTATCTTTCACCAGAGCGGTCACAACCGTCGCATCATAGCCATTGGCCACAATTGGCTGCCACAGCTTGTCCACCATCATAGAGGCGGCGACTTCTGCGCGGCGCACGCTGGCCGAGCCAGAGTTCATCGCCACGGTGCCGGGCAGGTCGGTGGTATAGCTGGCGGTGTTCACAAGGATGGCATTCGTGCCAGCCTCAACCTTGGCCGCAAACGTCACCACGATGGGCGGCGCAGCCACCAGCGGGCGGTAGTAGCGCAACACGCGGCCGCTGGTCAGCGTCTTTGTCGTCGGGCTGCCCATATCAAAGTACGAGACGCCCTTCATGCCGGTGTAATCTTCTGCGCCAATGGTTCCGCTCATCAGGCCGCTGCTCACGGTGTCATACAGCACCCAATACTCATCCGGATAAGCCGAATACCACTGCAATTCGTAGTTCAGCGCCTTCTGCGGCTCATCGTAGCGCGAGGCGTTGACGATTTGCAGAATAATGGCGCGGTCTGGGCATGATCCCGCCGAGGCGGCCATGTATCCAGACTGCGTAAACTGAACCGTTGGCGAGATCACAAGATCATCCCAATACGCGGCGATGAAGTTGTTTGGCGTGATGACCGACGGGATGGACATGTTAAGCGGCGAGTTTGACGAGCCGCCCGCCACTTGCGTGCCGCGCGGGAAGAACAAGCCGTTGCTAGAGAAGCCCACCCGCGTGGCGCTGCCACCCGTTGCGCCCCAGTAGTCAAAGTTGCAGCCCAGCGTGTTGAAGTTGGCGGCCACGTCATCGCCAAATGGATTCACCGTGAAGCCGTTCTCGCGCAGGTCAACATAGCCGCCAAATGGCGAATCGTTCACCATGCTTGCGTTGGCAAGGTTGTCCTCAATCGCGTAGTCGCCCTTCACCGTGGCCACCGCGTTGCCGCTCACCACGATGGCGTTCAGGCCGGCATCGTAGCTGGCGCCAGCGCCTGTCACTGAATCAGGCACATAGCTCATCCCCGCTGGGATGGTGTCGGTTAGGTTGAAGTTGAACGCCGCGCCGCCCGGGTTTTGGATGGACAGCGTGTAGGTCACAACATCGCCAACCGCCGCCACAGACTTGGATGCGCTCTTGGTCACATCATTGCCCACGCGGCGAATGTTGACCGGGATGCGCCCCAAATCGTTTGGCGTGGCTGCCGAGGAGCCGAGCGTGACCAGACCGTAATACACATCGCCATCTTTTGCGTTGGCAAGGTTGTATTTGAAGGTCAGGTTATACGGAACCCCTGGCGAGATGTTGGCTGGGGCCGAAACGGTCATGTTGCCCGCGTCTGCGGATGGAACAATGCCGTAGCTGAACTTGAAGGTATCTGGTTGGGCGCTGCCGCCATTCCAGTCCTGAATCACCCAGAAGTAATAACCCGCGGTTGGGTTTGTGCGGTTGATCTTTTCCGTCCAGCTTCCGCTGGTGCTGTTGGCAATCACTTCGCCCGCTTGCGGCACACGGTCGCCGTTCATGTCGCGCACAAGATACAAGTCAAGGTCAGGCGCGGTAGACGAGAGCATCTCGCCATACAGCCGCACTGTTCCCGCTGGCACAAAGAAAGGCTTAACCATAACGCCATCGGTCAGGTTATCCCACGGGCTGTCATTAGAGCTGTCTTGGCTGAGGGAACCCGTGAACTGCTTGCCCAGCACCAGCCCGCTCACCGCCGTTTGCAATGCGGTCACCGCGCCGGTTGTGATCTCCACATCGGTCTGGCCGCTGTTGCGCGGCGTGGTCACATCTGTCAATGAAGGAACGGCAGCAGCAAGCGGCAGAGCGGCCACCACAAGGCTGGCGTTTGGCACAGCATCCACCGCCTGAGCCGAAGCCGCGGTGAAGGTGACGCGTCCAAACTGCCACTGGCTCACTGGCGCGCCAGCCACGTTCATGGTCACCGTAATGGTTTGTTTGCCATACGGGGCCAGAGTAAAGCTGGATGGCTGTGCGCTCAGCGTAACGCTTGCGCCACCGGAGGCGGCAACGTTATATGTGACCGCCGTGCTGCGGGTGCTGGAAATCACGCGTGTCCATGTGCAGCTTGAGATACAGCGGGCATTGCCCAACTCGGTCAGGTTCAGTTTCTTGGGGTCGCCGCCTGCCGTTGGGTTGGCCGCCGTGAAGTTGGCCGTGGTTTCATCCATCACAAAACCGGCGTTGGCGGCGGCGGTCAGGTCAACCCGCCCGTTGCCAATATCAAACGCATCGGCCATTGTCACGCCGTCTTCCTTGTATTGTCCGGCGTATTTGGCGGTGAGTTGCAGGGCCGATTGGAGCTGCGAGGCGGTCCACTCTGGATGCACTGCGCGAACCAGCGCAGCCGCGCCAGCAAGATGCGGGCTGGCCATGGAGGTGCCCTGAATCATGTCAAATTGCACAGGGTCGGCATAGGCTGCCCAAATAGAGACGCCCGGCGCGCCAATGCCCGGAACAATCAGATCGGGCACAGAGCGGCTTGGGCCGCGCGAGCTGAACGAAGCCACAATGTCGGCGGTGGCGGCGTCCATCACTTTGGCGGCGGCGGTGATGCTGCCCATGTGGCCGGAGCCAGTGGCAAGCCATGCTTTGAGCGCCACGCCATCGCTATACCCAATGTGCGAAGCTGGCAAAACATGCGGGTCGGAGGTGATGCCGCCGATGTTGGCTGCATAAGGCGCGTTGTCCACTTCCACCAAAATCATGCCAACGGCGCCGCGCGCTTTTACGTTGATGCCCTTTTGCACGCGGCCAACTGTGCCGCGGTCGCAAACAACGATCTTGCCCGCAAATGTGCCATCGGCTGTGGCGCTGGCGCATAGCGCATCGTTATAGGGTGCGGCGCCGGCGTAAACGATGGGGGTTGAGCCCACGCCGCCTGTCAGCGCTTCGCCGTGCAGGTCGCCGGGCGGGGTGGTCGAGCCGCCCATCAGCCCGCTGACCATGGTGACATAGGCGCGGTTGTGGCGGGTGGCCGCAACACCAATCAACCAGGGTGAGCTGGTGGGCGAGCCAACGGTGGAGGCGTTGTTGCCCGCGTTGCCCGCAGAGTTGGCCACAAAAATGCCTGCCGCGCGAACGGCCAGGAAGGTCTGCTCATCGCTGCCAGCCGCCCACGGGTCACTGGGGCTGTCGCTGCCGATGGAGTAGTTGATGACATCAACCCCGTCCAGAATGGCGTGCTCCAAACCAGCTATGATCGCATCGCTGGGGCAGCCGCTGGTGCCGCACACGCGGTACATAATCACGTTGGCGTGCGGGGCAACACCAGAGATCATGGTGGCGGTGAAGGTGCCAGCCGGCTTGTCGATGACCGTGTTATAAAGCACGTTGCCAGCGGTGGTGCTGGAAGTGTGGCTGCCGTGTCCTTCTTCATCGTTGAACACGCCCTCGCCCAGTTCATCGTATACGCCAAGCAGCTTGCTGTTGCAGTAAGACGGGGTATTTTTGCATTCGCCCTTGTAATTACCCGCGCCGTAGGGGTTGGTGTGGGTATACCCATCACCGCCCACCGCCGCAAACGAGGGATGATCCAGGTTGATGCCAGTGTCCAAAATGCCCGCGATGACGCCTTCGCCCTTGGTAGCGGGCAGGCCGCCGGTGGAGCTGCCATCCCAAATAGTATTGGCGCCAATCCAGGTTGGGCCAGCATCTGTGTCCAAATGATAGACGGTGACTTTGCGCACGGCCAAAACGCCGGGCAGGCTGCGAACTTTCGCGGCATCTGCGCCGGTCATGGTCATGGCAAAGCCGTTGGCCGCCACTTTGTAATTGTGGCTGGCTTTCACATTCCGGCCAAGCTCTTTGCTGATGGATTGCGCGGCTTCGCTTTGCTTGCCATCCAGATATTTGCTGTAAGCAGCGAACGCCTGCGTGTTGGGGTTAAATTTGTTGGACCCAGTGGCAAATGCGGCGGTGGGGGCGTATGTGCCCGCTCCGCCCGCATACAGCGCGGCTGGGGCGTCTGTCAAAGTCACAATATAGGTGGCTTCGGCTTTCGCTTCGTCGCCAACTACATCGGCCTTTAACTCTTCAAATTTAACGGATTTTGACGACTGACCGCCCGGTCCGTTGCCTTGCGCAATGACCGCGGTTGGATTTCCCATCCCGGCCATTGAGAGCAACATGGAGGCAGCTGTTGCGAGGGTGAAAAACTTAGATTGTCTATGCATGCGTTATATCCTCGTTTGGCTTGAATTTATTAAAATGCCAGAAGTTTTAGAAAAAGACTGGCGGACGGATTACGGATGTTATTCCAAATAGGCGGTTTTGTCAACGTTCCACCGCAATTATTTGGGTAGAACTCAGATACGCAAAACGCCCCCTCAAATACGGCGCTGCGCAACCCAGCCTCACATCAAATGCCAGTCCAAAAACCGCTCAATTCGCCCCAGAACATCCAACGCGTTAACGGCGTGAGAGAAGCCGTGCGCCTCCTCGGCGTAGGTCTTGAACTCGTAGGTTTTGCCCAGCCGTTTCAACTCGGCCACAAGTTGATGCGATTCGTCCACGTGCACGCGGGCATCGCGCTCGCCATGCAAAACAAGCATGGGCGCTTTGATGTTCCCCGCGAAGTGAATGGGCGAACCCATCTCGTAGCGTTTGCGGTTGAGATGCGGAACACCCATTTGCCATTCCACATCCTGTCTGCCAGAGTGGTCGCCCCGCGCCCACGAGGTGAGCAAATTGCTATCGCCAAACAAGCTCACCCCGCACCGAAAGCGGTAGCGCGGGTCTTTTGCCAGCGCCAAATTGGTGAGATACCCGCCGTAACTTTGCCCCCAAATCGCAATTCGCTCGCGGTCAATTTCTGGCATAAGGGCGAGGTAATCTGCGGCGTGCAGACAATCTTGCAGATCGCCCATGCCCCAATTGTTCAGGTTGCCATCCTTAAACTGGCGGCCATAACCGGTGCTGCCTCTAAAGTTGGGCGCAATTACCGCGTAACCCTTGGCCACAAAATATTGGCGGATGGGGTCCCACATGAACGAATAATCTGCGGTTGGGCCGCCGTGCGGGTAAACAATGGCTGGCCTGCCGCGCGCATCGGCGGGCTTGGCGGATGGGGCGTAGAACAGCGCCGGAATTTGCCAGCCATCAAACGAATCGTAAAACACATGGCGCGGCGAAACCCAGTCAAAATTGCGCAGGGCGGGCGTGTTAAAGCAGGTGAGGGGTTTTAGCGCGCCGGTGTTTGCGTCGCACACAAAAATATCGGGCGGGCAAGATGGGCTGTCAAACCCGACAACAAACCCATCACCCGCGGGCAGCCATTGCGGGCTGGCGTATGTGCCGGATGGCGCGGGCACTTGCTGCGCCTCGCCGCCATCCACCGAAACCACCAAAAGCCGGTCTGCGCCGTGATCCCCGGCCACGCACACGATGCGTTTGCCATCTGGCGACCAGGCAAAACTTTCAATATCCAAATTCAAATGGGTGAGCTGCGAAAGCCGAGAGCCATCGGGCGCCATCAGCCAAATTTCATCGTAGCCGGTGGCGTTGCTCAGCACGGCGATCACGCCGCCATCTGGCGCGTAGGTGGCGTTCCAGCTATCGGCCTGGTCGTTGGGCGTGAGGCGAAACGAAACATGCGCTTGCAACCGCTGGCCGGTGATGAACGACACGGCGTACACATCGTTCTCGCGGGTTTGGTGTGGCCGCGCCCCGTGATAAATAATCCGCGAGCCATCTGGCGACCACGAAGGGCCGGAGCATTCCAAGTCGCCGCTGGTCACGCCAATGGTCCAACCGCCATCCAGCGGGACAACCCCAATTTGAGTTGTGCCGTTTCGCTCGGCGCTAAACACAACGTAACGCCCATCAGGAGAAACGGATGGCTCGCTGGCATCGGTGCTAAGCTGGGTGAGTTGGCGCGGCTGGCCGCCATCCGCAGAAACCACATACAAATGGCTCACGTCGTATTCGTCATACGCGCCATACACCAGGTGATGGCTGTCCGGCGTCCATGCGGCTGGCTCTTCTTCCCACCAGTTGCTGTGCGGGCGGTTGAGCGTGATCTGCTGAGGAAACCCGGAGCCATCGGTGTTGGCCACCCAAAGATCTGTGTGCCCGTTGCGATCCAGATAAAACGCCACGCGCCTGCCATCTGGCGAGACGATGTGATTATGCGAGCGTTCCCATCCCTGCACCACCAACTCCGGCCACAAGCCATCGGGCGGGGCGGCATCTGGCAAAGGCAAAGAGACAAAGCCGTTTGTTTCTTCCATTACCGCAATTGTATTTGGTTATTGGATATTCGTAAACGTAGACGTAGACGTGAACGTAAGCGCAGATGTGGGCGCAAGCCCAGTTTACTTTTTCTTTTTGGCGGGCGGCGGGTTGCCCAGTTCACGCAGGCGTTTTTCCACCTGCGCCCGGCGGCTGGCTTTTGTTTGCGTGGGCCGACGGCGCGGTGTGCTGCGTTGAATTTGGCTGGCGTTCAAGGCGCACAATTGCTGCATCTCGCCCACCACCGGCAAGGCGCGGCCTTGCTGAAACCAGCCATCCCACGCAAAGCGCGGGTCAAACGGGCCGCCAAACCCCTCTGCTGTTAGGCACCACGGGCACATCGCCATCAAAGGAGAGTTGGCCTCCAGCCAGTTGAACATGTCAACCATGCGGCGGCCATGTTCGGCCTCGGTTGGGCGCTGGTGGTTTTGCATGGATGTGCTTTCTGGCGCAAATACGCCGCCCTCGGTGGAGAGGATGGGGATTTTGTCAATCTCCAGCCCGTTGCCAAAGGCGTCTTTGAACGCGCCGCGGATCACCTCATACCCGCGCAAAGACATATCCCAGATCGTGCCATCCGGGCGGCTGGGGTTAAAGTCTGGCGGTTGTTCGTAGGTGGCGCAATGAACAGCCAGCCACCCGCCGCGCCGGAAAATATCCAGCGTATCGGCGCGGCGGTTATCGGCCAGCCAAAGCGCCAGCCGCCGCGAGAACACCACCGATGACATGGTTGGGTGCGTGCCGCCGTTCCAATCGGTGGGAGCAAGGGCATAAAAAGCCGGTTTGACGCCTGCGTTCAAGGCGCGTTGCGCGTCGCGCACCCAGCCATCGGCCACCAGCCGGATGCATTGCGGGTCATTGAAATTCACCCGCCCCAGCCAGTTGCCCTGCCATTCGTGATCCAGGTTTGGCTCGTTGCCAATTTCTGCCCAAACGATGCCCGCCCCGGCATACCAGCGCATTTTTTGGATGTGCGCTTCTGGCAGCGGGTTGGGGAATTGACGGCTCACGTAATAGCGGATGATTGGCTCAATCCCGGCTTGCTTTAGGTTTTTTGCCCATTCAAATACCTCGCGCTGGTTCAGGTCGTCGTTTTCGCATTGTTTGAACCAGCGCACGCCCATTTGCTGAAGCCGGCTGATCCAAACATCCCAATCTGCGCGCGGGGGGACGCCCACGCCGGGCGCGCCATGCACGCCAATGATCGCGCCGCGTCGTTGGGTGGGCTGCGGCGGGTGCTGTTTTTCGTCAATGGCTTTGTTCAAAACCCGCAAAAGCTCATCGGACCCAAGCCCCAGCGCGGCGATGATTTTTTGGCGGATGTCTGGGGCGAGCGGCCATTGCTCCACCGGCGGCCCGGCATACGGCTGAGACCGAAGTGAGTTGAGAAACACCCGCCAGAAACCAGCCTGACCCAGCCAGTCCACCTCGTCGGCGTTGTTTTGCAGCGCAATGAGCGCGGTGGCGTTTATCACATCTTGCCAGGTGAAGGGGTTTGTGGCCGGTGTTGGCTGGGGCGGGGGGATGGGTGTTGGGGCGGGGGCGACCTCATCGGCCAAACGCATAAGCCAGGCAGCCACGTAGCCCTCGCGCACGGCCCCATCCACCGGCGCCCGCACGCGCAACCAACAATCTGTGCCACCCGCCGCCAGTTTTATCAACGCGCCTTCGGTATTTTCCAGCACGGTAAAACGATGGCCCTCTGGCATTCGCTTGATGATGTTGGCCGGGTTTTTGGTGGTGGGTTGTGTGCGGAAATTTATGCCGTCTGAATCGCGCGGCACAACCGTGAGCACGCGCTCGATGGGCGGCGGCGGGTTGCGAATGCCCTCAAACTTGATGGCAAGCCGATATTGCCCATACGGCAAATAGGCCGCGTTAAATTCTTCCAACGTGTGTACGACGTTTTTTCCGCCGTTGCCGCTGAACAAGGGGTCGTTCCACACGCTTTTGGTCTCGCCATCAAAAACGGCGTTGCCCAGCCACCACATCCAGTGCCACAAATAGCGCGTGTTGCACAAATCCCAGTAGCGGGTGTCTTCCACCGATTCTCGTTTGAACCCGTTGTAGCGCACCAGCAGGATGGCCGGGGCTTCGGGGAACTCGCCCGCGCCAAGCAGAGATACGGAAGCCAGCGCCCCGTTGGCGCTCGCCAGCTTAATCAGGTCTTCGGCGCTGGTGCCCAGGTCGCTGGTCTCGGGGTAATTTTGCAGGGCGTTGATTTGTTTTTGCAGCGCGTCAATCGTAACGCCGGGGGCCAGATTCAGGTAATCCAGAGCCATGCGCACGCAGGCGGGGCCGCAGTCGTTGTTAAACAGATTGGCTCCGTTGCCCACCTGCGAATCGTAGGGCAAATCTGCCGCGCGGGTTTGCGCGCGTGTCCGGCGCTTCTTGCGCGGGCTGCTGCGAAAGGGCAGGTTAATGAGATGGGTGGACATAGGAAGTTGCCGCAGTTTAATACAGTTTGCTGTTTAGTGTCGGTTTTGGAATAAGAATTCGCGTCGCGTCGCTGCGCTATGCGAAGTTATTTCAAGAGCGTGTTTTTAGCGTCAATTTTCAAATAAAAGACTTCCCCTTACGCCTAAAACCTTCAGTTTTTGCACCTAAACCTTCTGGCAAAAGTTAAGAAGCCGGGCTGCTTGCCGGGCAGGTTTGTAATTTGCCCCTCGGTGTTGCGCGATAATGCCCAGCATGTCAACCGATCTCATTCTGAACAAATTTATTGACCACACCCTGCTTAAGCCAGATGCCACCCGCGCCCAAATTGAAAAATTGTGCGCCGAGGCGCGCGAGTATCACTTTGCCACCGTTTGTGTGAACCTGTGCTGGGTAAAACTGGCCGCCGACCTGCTGGCGGGGAGCGATGTGAAAGTGTGTTGCGTGGTGGGCTTTCCGCTGGGCGCAACCACCACCCTGGTCAAAATGTTTGAAGCCGACCAGGCCATTGACGCGGGCGCGACCGAGATTGACATGGTGATGAATGTGGGCGCGCTCAAAAGCGGGCTGCTGGATTTTGTGCGGACAGATATTGCGGGTGTGCATAAATCGTGCAATGCCGGGCGCAAACACCACGCGCTGCTCAAGGTCATTCTAGAAACCTGCCTGCTGACCGATGACGAGAAGCGGCAGGCCTGCCTGTTGGCCAAGGAAGCTGGGGCAGATTTTGTCAAGACCAGCACCGGCTTCTCGACCGGCGGTGCGACCATTGCCGATGTGAAATTGATGCGCCAGGTCGTGGGCGAAGAGATGGGCGTGAAAGCATCGGGCGGGGTGCGCTCGCGGGCAGATGCGCTGGCGATGATTGAGGCTGGCGCAAACCGTCTTGGCACGTCATCTGGTGTGGCGATCATGACCGACAAAGTGGTTGAATCGGTGAAATACTAAACATCATGGCAGAAATACCAAACTTAACTGCCATTCAGGCGCAGGCGCAGGCCTGGGTTATTGGGATGTTGGGCGCGCTGAACGATGTCTACGAGTTGGGCGTTGTGCTGGGCAAAGGCACAACCATCCAAAATAATGGGCAAACCCTTTACCCCGATGTGATTTTTCTCCCCAACGATTTGGCTGATGGGTTGGGGGTGGATGCGGTTCATGGCCCAGCCGCGCTGGGCGTGGACCTCATCCCAGCGGGAATGCCGGAGCCGCCACGTCAGGAGTTGCGAAAGAATTACGCCGCGGCGGGGATCGTTGAATATTGGCAGATTGAGGCCGATACCGGGAAGGCGTTTGTGTATCAGCTTGGCGCAAATGGCGTGTATGAGCTGGCAAAACCCGACCGTAAGGGATGGCATTACTCGCTTGCCGCGGAGGAATTGTTCTTCCCCGCCGTGTGGTTCAAAGACCAGCCCGGCTTGATGGAAATGCTGGAGTTTTGGGAGCTGATTAGCGGCTAACGGTTGGCAATTTGCCCCAAACCGCCTTATACTGCCAGTCTCAGCGTTTACCAAACTCATTCAAGCTTCACATTCGAACTTCAAAGGAGATCACCATGAGACTTCAAGGCAAAGTGGCCGTTATTACCGGCGCGGCATCTGGGATGGGGCTGGCGATGGCAAAGATTTTTACCGCGCAGGGCGCCAGCGTTGTCGCGGCAGACTGGAACGGCCAGCGGCTAAACGAGGTGGTGGCGAGCATCAAGGCCGGTGGCGGCGCCATCACCGGCGTGCAGGGCAATATTGCAGACCAGGCTACCGCCGAGGGGTTGATTGATGCCGCCGTTGCCACATACGGCAAGCTGGATATTTTGTGCAATAACGCCGGCATCATGGATTACATGCAGGGCGTGGGCGAGCTGGATAACGAAATTTGGCGCAAGGTGTTGGGCGTGAATTTGGATGGCCCAATGTTCACCACGCGCAAGGCCATTCAAATTATGAAGGGCAAGGGCGGTTCCATCATCAATACGGCCAGCACAGCCGGGTTGCAGGGTGGGGCGGCGGGCGCGGCTTATACCGTTTCCAAGCACGGGCTGGTGGGCCTAACCCGCAACACGGCGTGGATGTATGCCAAGCAGGGCATCCGCTGCAACGCCATCTGCCCGGGCGCGACCAAGACCAACATTGGCGAGACCATGCCCCGCGACCGGATTAACCCCGTTGGCGCGGCCCGCGCGGGCGAGTACGCCGCGCTGGTGCCAGCGTATCTTGACCCGGAGGACATTGCCAATCTCGCGCTGTTCCTCGCTTCGGATGAGTCTGTGCACATCAACGGCGCCATCATTCCAGCCGATGGCGGGTGGACAGCCTAAAACGAATGCAAAATGCTAAATGCAAAATGCGGAAAGAAATCACAAAAGCGTGTTTTGCATTCAGCATTTTGCATTTTGCATTCCTAATTCGGTAGAATCCAACCATGGAAATAACATGGCATGGATATTCGTGTTTCCGCATGAACGAGCGCGGAACACTCACGGTCGTGACCGACCCGTATGACAAGAGCGTGGGCGACGAACTGGGCAAGCTCAAGGCGGATGTGATCACCATCAGCCGCGACGCCCCGGCCCACAACAACGCCAACGCCATTGTTGGCGCGCAGCGTGGCGATGTGAAGCAGGTGACCGGCCCCGGCGAGTATGAGATTGGCGGGGTGTTCATCACCGGCGTGGCGATGAAAAACGCCAAGAGCGAAGGCAAGCAAAAATCCACCGCGTATGCCTTTAACTTTGATGGCTTAAATGTGGTGCATTTGGGCGGGCTTTCTTTTGTCCCCAGCCAGTCGCAGGTGGATGCGCTGGAGACGGTGGATGTGCTGCTGATCCCGGTGGGCGGCGGCGATGGCCTGAGCGCGGCGCACGCATCCGAGATCATCAGCTTGATTGAGCCGAGCATCGTCATCCCCATGCATTACCGCGCCGAGGGCCTGAAGCCAAAAGAAAATTTGGACACGGTGGCAAAGTTTCTCAAAGAGATGGGGCTGAGCGATGTCAAAACACAAGACAGCCTCAAAATCACAAAATCTCAGTTGCCAGACACCACCCAAGTTGTTTTGCTTGAGGTGAAGCAATGAAATTAGAAATAGGAAATAAGAAATTGATGGGGCGCAATCTTATTTCTTATTTCTCGCTTCTGTGCGCCAGCCTGGTTTTGGTTTCTTGCGCGCAACCCGCGCAGCTAACGCCCGCGGTTGCGCCCACGCCCGCGCAGGTAAACGCCGCCGAGGCGCAGACGCATTTGGATGCGGCGAAGACCGCCCTGCGCGCAGGCGACCTGGCCAAAGCGCAGACCGAGGCCAAAGCGGCCACAACTGCCAACCCGCAAAGCAGCGATGCGTTTTATGTGCTGGGTAATGTTTACAACCAACAAGCCATTGGGCTGGCAGATGAAGGCCAGCGGCAGGATGTCTTCACAAAGGCGCTTGAAGCCTATCAAAAAGCCATCAGCTTGAACCCCAAAAATGACGCCGCGCTGGTGAATTTGGGGACGGTGTATTACCAAAACGGGCAGTTTGATGAGGCGCTGAAAAACGTGCAGGCCGGGCTGGCCATCAACCCAAATGATGCCACCACCCAATATATTTTGGGCACCATTTATTTGCAGCAAGACCCCGCCACCAAACCCGGCGTGGTAGATAGCGCCCGCGCGGCGTTTGAGAAAGCCATTCAGCTTGACCCGAAGATGGCGGTGGCCTACACCGGCTTGGCCACTGTTTTGCTGTTCAAAAACGATTACACCAACGCAAAAGTTAACGCTCAAAAAGCGGTTGATCTTGCGTCCGGCTCCAAAGACCCGTATGTGTATTGGGCGCTGGCGCAGGCGCAATGCCAAAGTAATGATTTTGTCAACGGCGCAAAAACCATCGCCCTGATTAACAGCCTGAACCCGCAGGATGCGCGGTTTAAGACGCAGGTGCAAACGCTGGCCGCGCGATGCAAGTGAATTAAAAATGATACTTGGCGTCTCTGGGGTAAAACTATCTGGCAGGCAGGAAAATTATGATTAAGCTGGTGATGAGTTGGAACATCAAGGACGACGCGGAGTCGGCCTATTTTGAATTTGTGGTGCAAGAGTTTGTGCCCGGCATCATGCGGATGGGCATCCGCCCGACCGAGGCGTGGTACACCGTGTATGGCGAAGGCCCGCAAATCATCACCACCGGCATTGTGGCCGACCGCGATACGCTAAACACCGCCTTGCAAAGCCACGAATGGACCGACCTGCGCGCCAAGCTGGAGACATTTGTCACCGACTTTAAGCAGCGCGTGGTGGATAAGTGATGCGCGTTCGCGCTTTTATTCGTCAAACATCTCGCCCACGCTCTTGCCCTCGTGCACGCGCTGAATCACCTCGCCGATGAGCGGGGCGATGGACAGCACCTTGAGATTGGGCAGCCGGTGTTGCGGCGCAATGGGCAATGTGTTGGTGGTGATGATCTCTTTCACATCAATTCCGCGCAATTTTTCTATGCCAGCGGAGGTGAAAGCCGGGTGTGTGCAGCAGATATACACATCTTTTGCCCCATGATCGCGCACCACTTGCACCGCGTTGGTGATGGAGCCTGCGGTCAAAATTTCCTCGTCCACCACAATTGCGGTTTTGCCAGACACCTCGCCAATCAGGGATAGCGCCTCGGATTGCATGGTGTTGCCCATGCGCCGTTTTTCCACAATCGCCATGGGCGTATCCAGCTCGGCGGCAAAATTGCGCGCTTTTTTGGCAAACCCCAAATCGGTTGAGACGATGACCACATCATCAAGCTGTTTCTTTTTGAGGTAATCCACCATCAAATGAAACGCGGTCAACTCATCGCCGGGGATGTCGAAGAAGCCCTGGATTTGCCCGGCGTGCAGGTCTACCGTGATGTAGCGATCCGCGCCCGCCGCGCTGATCATGTTGGCGATCATCTTGGCGCTGATGGGCACGCGCGGCTGGTCTTTTTTATCGCTGCGGGCGTAGGCCATATACGGAAAAACCGCCGTGATCCGCTCGGCAGAGGCGCGGCGCAAACAATCAATGGTGATGAGCATCTCCATGATGTTGTCGCTCACGGGCGGGCACATGGTTTGAATCACATACGCATCCTGCCCGCGCACGGTCTCGTGCAAGCGCACAAAAATGTTTTCATTTGGGAAGCGCACAATATCGCGCCCGCTGAGCGGTATGCCCAGGTGCGCCGAGACTTCTGCCGCGAGTTCGGGGTGGCTGGTGCCTGCCACTAGCTTAATGTCTGATCCCATATTTTTAACGGTAATGTTTTTGTTCATGCGCCACCTCATTCAAAAGGTCAGGCCGCGCTCTGGTCATTTACTGTGCCGCGAATAAATTCCACAATTGTGGCGATGGGCGTTCCGGGGCCAAACACCCCCGCAATGCCTTGTTGTTTTAAGCCGGGGATATCGTCATCGGGAATGATGCCGCCTGCGAACACGGGCACATCCTCCATGCCTTGCGCCCGCAATGCCTGCACAATGCGCGGAAGCAGCGCGTTGTGCGCCCCGCTCAAAATGCTCAGGCCAACCGCGTCCACATCCTCTTGCAAAGCTGCGCTGGCAATCATCTCCGGGGTTTGGCGCACACCGGTATAAATCACCTCCATCCCCGCGTCGCGCAATGCTCGCGCAATAACCTTTGCGCCGCGGTCGTGTCCATCCAAACCGGGCTTGGCTATCAACACGCGGATGGGTTTCTCGTGGGTCGTGTTCATGCGGATAACAATTTTACCCGCTTGAAAATTATGAATTGCAAATGACAGATAAAGACGCCGCGCTAATTCGTAATTGAATACGCCTGTGCCCACACGTTTGCCAAAATATCCCAGCGGTATTTTTCTGCGCGGGCAAGCGCGGCGCGGCTGAGGTCTTCGCGCAGGGCGGCATTTGTCAGCACGGCGCGAAGACCATCGGCCAAAGCCACAGGGCTGCCCGGCGCAACCAGCACGCCCGCCGCCCCATCGCCCAGCACCTCGCGCCGGTCGCCCACGTCACTGGTCACAACCGGAACGCCCACGCTCATGCTCTCTACAATTTTTAGCGGCGAGCGTCCGCGCATGGCGGGTTCATCGCGGGCGGGGTCTACCGAGCAAGCCGCGCGAGCCAGCAACGCCCGCGCCTGCGCAGGCGCAACGCGCCCCGCCCATGCCACCGCATCTGCCACGCCCAGCCGCGCGGCCTGCGCCTGCAAAGCGGGCCGGTCATCGCCATCGCCAATCATGCGCAGTTGGGCGTGCGGCATGTTTTGGCGCAAGAGGGCAAAGGCGTCCAGCAAAACATCCACGCTGTGCGTTTGAATGCTCATCGCGCCCACATACGCAATTGTGTTCGCAGAGATTTCTTCGCGCGGGGCTGGCCCATCCACCTTGGCAATGCCATTTGGCACGTAAAAAATTTTGTGAGATGGCACGCCCAGCGCCCGGTAACGCGCCATCAAAAAACGGGTGTTGCAGGTGATGGCTTTTGCGCGGGCGGGCAATTTGTCTTCCCACCAGCGGATGCCCGCGCGTTGCCACGCCGCGCTGGTGCGGTTGGCCGCTGCCTCGTAATCGTCGCAATCCACAAACAGCGGGATGCCCAGCCGCCGCGCGGCCAGCCAGCCCGCCGCGCCGTTCATGGGCTGCGGTTTGCACACGTGTATGGCATCGGGTTTGAGGGCGACCGCCCGCGCATACAACGCTCGCGTGGCGTTGGCCGCCACCTTTAGCAACTCTGCGCCGCCAAAATAGCGGCGTTGGCCGGGCGGGCCATACACGTGCATTTGCGCCACATGCTCGCACACAACGCCATCTATTTCAGCGGTCAGACCGCTGGTGAGCGATCTGACCGCTTCATAGGTTGGATGGAGCAGCAGCAGGCGCGGCTCGTGACCCATCCGCGCCAACTCGCGGGCAACCGGCAGCCACCGCCCGCGCGGCGAGGGATCCTCTATGCTGGATGTGGACAAAAATGCGATGCGCATTAATTTTTATTCTGATAGGACTTCGTTGTCAGAAATCAGATTTTCTTCGCCAGTATCTTGATTAAACCAAGTTAAATTCAACAATATTTTTGCCCCATATCTCTGCAAAATATCGGCATTAGCTTTAATCTTTTCTTCCAAAATTGCTGGGGTAAATTCATTTATATTTACCAACCAGCTAAAATCTAGCTTAGGATCACGTTTTTTACCCAAAATCGGAATATCGAAAGGGTTAATTGCATGGGGAGAATATTCGCTTGATTGGGCAACACTTGGATCATAACGATTCACGGAAAAGTAAAGTTGTGTGTCTTTTAATCCCCAAACCAAATGAACTTGTAAAAGATCTTTATCAAAATTAATGATGCACGAAGCGGAATCTTGACACCATTCATTTGTGACACATTCAAAGCCATACTCTTCGGTCAAAAAAGAAAAGTGCTTCATCACAAAATCGCTAAATAGGTTTTGATAATCCATAAAATTTCCGTTTTAGATTGCCCATAAGATGGGCTGTGCAAAATTATTTAAGTCTAATTTCTGCTCTAATCGTATACCAATACAATGGGGTTACTTTCAGGGATTAACAAAGAGGTGACGCTTGGATTATAAGGATTATTACAAAACATTGGGTGTGCCAAAAACGGCAGATGCGGACGAGATTAAAAAGGCGTTTCGCAAACTGGCGCGGCAACATCACCCCGATGTGAACAAGGGCGACAAAAAATCCGAGGAAAAGTTCAAGGAGATCAACGAAGCCTACGAAGTGCTGGGCGATGCTGATAAGCGCAAGGTGTATGACAAGCTGGGCACCAATTACAACGCCTATCAGCGCGGCGGCGGCAACCCGCAAGATTTTAACTGGGCCGAATGGGCCGCGCAAGCGGGGCAAGCCGGCCAGCGCACGCGCAGCACGCGCCAGCAGACCAATTTTGACCCGCAAGGCGAAGCGTTTGACTTTAGCGATTTCTTCAGCACCCTTTTTGGCGGCGGCGGCGGGTTTGGCAACGCTGGTATGGGCGGGATGGGCGGCATGGGCGGCCAGCCCACGCGCCAAAATCTTGATCAGGAACACGATGTGGAAATCACGCTGCGCGAGGCGTATCACGGCACAAAGCGTATTCTAAACAAGGATGGCAAGACATACGAGGTCAACATCCCAGCGGGAGTGAAGACCGGCAGCAAAGTGCGCGTGCGCGGGCAAGGCGCAAAAACCGCCCAAGGCGAGGCGGGCGATTTGTATCTCACGGTCAAGGTGATGGAGATGACGCCCTACGAGCGCAAAGACGATGACTTGTACCGAGATGTGGACGTGAATGTGTTTGCCGCCCTGATTGGCGGCGAGGTGAATGTGGAAACGCTGGCTGGCGAAATGGCGGTCAAAATTCCGGCGGGCACATCATCGGGCAAACTGGTTCGCTTGCGCGGAAAAGGCATGCCCAAGTTGGGCGCCAAAGACGAGCACGGCGACCTCTACCTGCGCGTGAACATCCTTGTTCCAAAGCACATTAGCGAGGAAGACCGCTGGACGCTGGAGCAAATTGGCAAGCGATACGCGGGCAAATGAAAATTAAACACATCCATTGAGCGCAATTTATGCCCTGCCCATTCCTTCCTTCTCCCAGAAGGCAAGAATGCGCGGGGCTTTGTGCAACCAAGCGGGTCGCATCCTTATTTCACCCTTCACTCTTCACTCTTCAATATGACATCATCAAAAAACGCCGCCTTTTTGTTTGATATGGATGGCACGCTGGTCAACAACATGGCGTATCACACCCAGTCTTGGGTGCAGGTGCTGCGCGAAGAATTTGGGTTGGAGTTGGATGGCAAAGAATGGGAACGCCGCACGGCGGGTAAAACCTCGCCCATCATCCTGCGCGAAGAAGTGGACCCCGCCATGAGCGACGCGCGGATTGAGGAGATCAACGAGCGCAAGGAGGCGCTCTACCGCCAAATTTTTCGCCCAAACCTGGCGCTGGCCGATGGCGCGGAGAACTTTTTACGCCGCGCCAAAAGCGCGGGCATCCCGCTGGCGGTGTGCACCTCGGCCAACAGAATTAACTTGGATTTTGTGCTGGATGGCTGCGGCATTCGCGATATGTTTGCGGCCACCATGTGCAAAGAAAACATCACGCACGGGAAGCCAGACCCCGAGATATTTCTCAAGGGCGCGGCGGCGTTGGGCGTTGCCCCCAGCCGCTGCATGGTGTTTGAAGACGCGCCCGCCGGAATTGAAGCCGCGCGGCGGGCCGGGATGAAGGCAGTAGCCATCACCGCCATGCTGGGCGCGGATGAGCTTTTGCCGCTTGCGCCGGTGGTGCAGGCCGCGCCCGATTTTTCTGCCCTCGCGCCAGAGCGCATCCTGCGCATGTGCGCGGCAGAGGCCGCCCCCGCCGACCCGCGCTCACCCGAAGCGCGGGCGATGGTCGCCGCGCTCTCGGCGGATATCGCAGCGCGTTACGCCGACAAAAACGATGACGGCTCTGGCGCGTTTAAACCCGAAGATGTGATTGGCCCCCGCGCCGGTTTTGTGCTGGCCTGGTTGGATGGCGCTCCGGTGGGCTGCGGGGCCATCCGCCCGTTTGATGGCGTGGAGGATGTGGTTGAGGTGAAGCGCATGTTTGTATCGCCCAGTGCGCGCGGCCTCGGCATTTCCCGCCTCATCTTGCACAAGTTAGAAGAGCTGGCCCGCGGGTTTGGCTATGGCAAAACCCTGCTGGAAACGGGCGACCGCATGACCGAGGCCATTGGGTTGTATGGCAGCGCAGGTTACGCCCGCGTGCCATGTTATGGCGCGTATGCCGACCGCGAGTGGAGCATGTGTTTTGAGAAAGAACTTGGCCGCGCAAACGCCTGATTTCAGCCCGCCCAATTCTCAATTTTCTGCTTAATCGCCATCACAAACGCGTCTGCCATCGCGCCATCCAAAATGCGGTGGTCAAACGAAAACGAAATATACGCGCAGGGGCGGATGGCGATCATGTCATCCATCACTTTTACCCGTTTTTCCAACGCGCCAAACCCTAAAATGCCGCTTTGGGGCTGATTGATGATGGGTGTGCCCGCCAAACTGCCGCCTACGCCGTGATTGGTGATGCTGAATGTGCCGCCCTGCGCCTCATCTGGCTTGATTTGTTTTGCCCGCGCCCGCGCCGCCAGGTCTTGAATTTTGCGGGCGATGCCCATCAGGCTCAGCTCGTCTGCGTTGCGTATCACCGGCACCAGCAACCCATCTGGCGGGATGGCAACCGCGATGCCAATGTTGATTTCGCGGTGCAGGGCGATGCCGGTCTCTGCCCACGAGCTGTTTGCCAGGCGGTGTTGGCGCAACGCCTGCGCCGTGGCCAAGACCAAATACGCCAAATAAGTCAGGCTCACGCCATCCCGCGCGAACTGGGCTTTGTGCGCCTCACGGTGTTTGGCCACCGCGCCAAAGTCAAACTCAAAAATGGTGGTCACATGCGGCGAGGTCTGCACGCTGCGCACCATGTGTTCCGCAATCCGGGCGCGCATGGGCGAGAGGG
>Ga0209582_1000289_pt1 | contig 39652 bp, 28 predicted proteins | sample KloWWTmetKNB5Kit_FD_187176 | JGI IMG/M metagenome (GOLD analysis project Ga0209582, IMG submission 187176) | Active sludge microbial communities from Klosterneuburg, Austria, studying microevolution and ecology of nitrifiers - Klosterneuburg... | ecosystem: Engineered > WWTP > Aerobic digester >...
TCTTGGTTGGCGTGTTTGTCGGCGTTGCTGTTGGCAGCGCCACCAAGCCTGCGTCAATTGTGTAATCCGTCCCCGTCAGGTTGATCACGCTCGTCGCACCGTTCAATCCCGCATCACTGTTTGCGCCTGGTATCACAAGCGAGTTTTGCACCGTGTAGGTGTAGCCCGATGGCGCCGTGAAGCTCACCACATAGCTGCCCGCCAGCAGGTTCGTGAACGTGTAATACCCGCCGTTCGCTGTCGTCGTCGTGCTCAGCACGTTCCCAGACCCATCCAGCAACGTGACGACCACCCCGTTGAGGCCGGTGCTGCCATCATCCTGCGCGCCATTTCCATTGGTATCCACCCACACCTGATTGCCCAGTTCATACCGCGGTTGCGGTGTGGCCGTCGGAGGCAGCGTTCCCGTCGGCGTGTTCGTCGGCGTCGGCGTGTTCGTCGGTGTCTTGGTTGGCGTGTTTGTCGGCGTTGCTGTTGGCAGCGCCACCAGGCCCGCATCAATTGTGTAATCCGTCCCCGTCAGGTTGATCACGCTCGTCGCGCCGTTCAACCCGGCATCGCTGTTTGAGCTTGGTATCACAAGCGGATTTTGCACCGTGTAGGTGTAGCCCGATGGCGCCGTGAAGCTCACCACATAGCTGCCCGCCAGCAGGTTCGTGAACGTGTAATACCCGCCGTTCGCTGTCGTCGTCGTGCTCAACACGTTCCCAGACCCATCCAGCAACGTGACAACCACCCCGTTGAGGCCGGTGCTGCCATCATCCTGTGCGCCATTCCCATTGGTATCCACCCACACCTGATTACCCAGCTCATACCGCGGTTGCGGTGTGGCCGTCGGAGGCAGCGTTCCCGTCGGCGTGTTCGTCGGCGTCGGTGTTGGCGGCGCAATCAACCCGGCATCAATCGTGTAGTTGTTGCCCGTCAGATTGATCACGCTCGTCGCGCCCGTCACCACATTCGCGTCACTGTCCACCCCGTCCGCGCCGTTCCCATACGCATCCTGCGTCGTGAACGTATACCCGCTTGGCTGGGTGAAGCTCACCACATATGTCCCTGCCAGCAGGTTCGTGAACGTGTAATACCCGCCGTTTGTCGTCGTCGTTGTGCTCAGCACGTGCCCAGACCCATCCAGCAGCGTCACCGTCACCCCGTTCAATCCTGTCTCTCCAATATCTTGCAACCCGTTCCGGTCGGCATCTATCCATACAAAGTTGCCCAATTCATACCGCGGTTGCGGCGTGCCCGTCGGCGTCGGTGTCGCTGTGTTCGTCGGCGTGTTCGTCGGCGTTGCCGTCGGCGTTGGCAATAGCACCAACCCCGCGTCAATTGTGTAATCCGTCCCCGTCAGGTTGATCACGCTCGTCGCACCGTTCAATCCCGCATCGCTGTTTGCGCTTGGTATCACAAACGGATTTTGCACTGTGAAGGTATAACCCGATGGCGCCGTGAAGCTCACCACATAGCTGCCCGCCTGCAGGTTCGTGAACGTGTAATACCCGCCGTTTGTCGTCGTCGTCGTGCTCAGCACGTGCCCAGACCCATCCAGCAGCGTGACCACCACCCCGTTGACGCCGGTGCTGCCATCATCCTGCACACCGTTCCCGTTGGTGTCTACCCACACTTGATTGCCCAGCTCATACAGCTGATACGTCTCGTAGTGGCTCGTGTTTGTGTCCGTCACAACCGTTGTCACTGGCGGCAATGTCGGGAACCCGGGCAGTTCCGGCGTGATCACCGCAGGCAACTGCGGCGTCCCTGTAATCGTGCCCGTGTTGGTGTATACCCCCAGCGTGCTCGCGGTTCCCGTCAAGGTGCACACCGTGCTCGCCCCCGGCGCCAGGCTCGTCGTCGGGCAGCTCACCGTGCCCTGTTTGTCATCAAACAAAGACAACCCTGTCAGCGTCACGTTGCCCGTGTTTGTAATTCGATACGTCCATGTGATTGGCGAATTGAGCGCCACCACCGGGCGCGGATCCGCCATTGTGTCCGCATCATAACCATTCGTGTACTTCGTCAAATCAAGCGATGTCACATACCCGTAATAGTTTGATGAATTCGTGCTCGTCACCGGCGTCCCGCTCGGCGGCGTTGGGAAGCCCGGCAGTTCCGGCGGTGTCACCACCACCTGCGGCGTCCCTGTCACTGTCCCTGTGTTGGTGTACTGTCCCAGCGTCGCTGTCCCTGTCGCTGTGCACGTCAACACCCCGCCCGCCGCAAGATCTGCTGGCAGTGTCACCGCCCCGCAGCTTGTCACCGGGCTCGCCAACCGGTTATCCGTGATCGGCGATACCGCCATCGTGATATTCCCCGTGTTCCGCACCACATACGTCCATGTCACCACACTCCCAACCGGAATATAGGGGCCTGTCATGCTGTCCGCGTCATACCCATTCGTGTATTTCACGATGCTGATCGTCGCCGTATACCCGTAGTAATGTGATACGTCTGTCGTCGTCACCGGCGTCCCGCCCGGCGTCGTCCCTGTCACTGTCCCCGTGTTCGTGTATTGACCCTGCGTCGCCACACCCGTCGCCGTGCAGGTCAGCACCCCGCCCACATTCAATGTCGCCGGCAGCGTGGTCGCCCCGCAGCTTGTCACCGGGCTTGCCAGCTTGTCGTCCGTGATTGGGCCCACCGTCAGAGACGTGTTGCCCGTGTTCCGCACCACATACGTCCACGTCACTGGCGCTCCCACCATCAGCATCGGGCCTGTGACTGTGTTCGCGTCATACCCGTTTGTGTATTTCACCAGGCTGAACCCTGGTGTCAGTTTGTAAAACCCAAAGTCTATGCTCAGGTTGTCAACCGTCGTCACCGTCACCGGTGTCCCCGTGTTGATGTGGTTCGTGTTATTCCCCGTCGCGGCGTTGGCATCCGTCCCGCTCGTCGTCACAACCGCGCTCGGCGCCGTCCCCGCTGGCGTGGCCGTCGTCACCGTGTAGGTCGCGTTCGCTGGCACCGTGATCGTGTAGTAGCCACCTGCATCCGTCGTCGCCGTATACACCGCGCCCGTGCTGCTCGTCGCCGTCACTACCTGCCCCACCACCGGCGTTATCACGCCCGTGCTTGCCAGACCGTCTGTGTCGCTCTCTATCCACAACCGGTTACCTATCTTCACCGATACCAGCGTGTTTGTGATCGCCACCGCACCCGTCGTCGGTTGCACAAACCCAAAGTCCAACCCGTGGTTGTTCTGCCCAGCCGTCCCCGTCGTGTAATAAATCGTCGGCACACCATAGATCAATGCACCGTCGCTGTCGCGCGTGTCTAATATCGCGTCGTTGCTCGTCGGGCTGCTGTTGTCCACCGCCTGTGCGTTGAGCACCGTCAGCGTATACCCGCTCAGCGCCGCTTGCACAGGGTTGATGTAGATCGTATACGGCGTGTTTGGGCGCAATGAGGTCGCATATGCGCCGCTCGTCGCCTCGCGCGTAAAGTAATAGTTGCCGTTCACGTTCGTCGTCGTGGTGATCGTCCCGCTGATCGTCACCAAACTTACCACCACCCCAGAGATCGGCTGCTCACCCGGGTCTTGCACCCCGTTGTTGTTCACGTCATACCACACCCTGTTGCCTATCTCAATCGGTGCCGGGTCGCACATCAATTCAATATCACCCGTGCTCAGGCCTTTGCCAAAAGCCCCGCTCAAAACATAACCAAAGATATTTGCCTGGGTATAGTTGTTGTAGGCTTCGGCACCATTGCTCATGTTTACATCGTTGGGATCGCGATAACCAACGATAAACTCACCTGCACCGATGTTATAGGCCAACCCGCCAGGCGCGTAATAAAGCTGTGGCCCCCAACGATTGTCACATACCGTCCAACCGGTTGTGACATTGCCACATGCGCGCGCCACAAAGCCCAGTGACTGCCCCCCCGTCGCGGTAAAGGCATATCGCGAGGAGTCATTGATCAGCATATTGCCCTGCTCATCAAACTCAATGTCAACGATCATGGGTTGCCAGGCGGCGGCTGTTGTCCTCCATGGCCCCCACAATGTTTCCATCTGGCTGTAGGGGCGATCAATCACTTTTGTCCATGCCCCCGTCGCAGGATCCAACGCATAAACATATTCGTGCAGGTCTGCCTGCAATAAAGAGGTGGATGCATCGCACACTATCCCTACATAGACCTTCCCGCCATAGACCTTGGTTGCCCATGGGCGATAGGTTCCCCCCACGCAACCCGGATCCGGAATTGGATAGGCCTGCATTGCAGTGGGGTTTGCAATCGGCACCGCATACAGTTGTCGGTCATTCAAGTTGACCGTATACAACGTGCTGTCATCGGCGCTGATATCAATATCACCCAGCCCGACCATACCCTCATTCACCCCCGGAACATACGTCCCTACATTTGGAATGGTGGCAAGCACCGTGGGGGCCAGTACACCCGTTTTGTCTATGGCATAAATCGCACCCAACCCGCCCGGCCCCATCGCAGAGCCATTGCGTGCGACCGCCGAAGCATATAGCGTCGAGTTTGTTCGATCCCAAGCCAAGCCCCATACCGAGCCAACCCCCCCACCTGTCGCCAAGGGGCTTTTGGCCGCTCCGCCATAGGTGACCGAGTAGACGGACGTCGCAGTCGTACTCGCACCGTTGATATAGGTGGCGTGCGCAATCGGTGGCTTGGCCTGACAGTAATCGCACGGCCGGTTGATTGCAAAGTTGTTTCCACCAGATGGCACGCTGTTGATGAACTGCGTGCTCGTGCCGTTTTGCGTCCCCGTATACACCCGGCTTGGCTCATACCCTGCCGGAAGATTCGTGAACTCCAACCGCCATGGCCCTGCCGCGCTCGGCGTCAGGCTGTAGGTGCCGCTCATATTGGTAGTTGTGCTCCCCACCGCGTTGCCATATTGGTCATACGCTGTCACCGTCACCCCAGCCACGCCGTAATCATATGCGCCCTTCATCCCCATCTCGTTGTAATCCGCATACACCGTCCCCGTGATCAGCCCCGGCGCCACCGCCGCTGCCGTGATTACCCCACCAAGGGATAACACCGCGCTGGTGATGGTATTGGCGCCGCCCACCGTATAGGTTGTCACCCAGCCCGCGCCTGGCGAGGTCTCGGTGATCGTATACACACCCGCTGGCAACCCCGCAATCGTATTCGTGCCGCTGGTGATAGTTGTATTGGTCACATATCCGTTCGGGCCTGTAATCGTCACACTATACGGCCCGCTGTTTGTGCTGCCCACCACGGTCTTCGTCAGCACCAGGCTATTTGCGTTTGTGATCGGCGTCACACCATAATAAGCCGAGGGGTTCGTGTCGTTTACGGTCTGGAATGGGCTCACGACGCTCACACCCGTTACGGTTGCCACGTTCACATACTGCCCCGCTGTAGCCACCCCCGTCTTTGTGCAGACCATCACCGCGCCTGGGGCAAAGCTGCTCAGCGCGCTGGCTGGCGAACACTCGCTGGCATTGCTCAAAGCCACTTTGTCATCGGTCAGCGCCACATTGGTCAAGGTCACATTGCCTGTGTTACGAATCACATATGTCCATGTCACCGTGGAACCTACGACCAGCATTGGGCCGCTGCCAACATCCGCATCATTACCGTTGGTATATTTCACCACGCTTATTCCCGGCGTTAACACATACATGTTTTGCACACTCGCCGCACCCGTAACCGGCTTTACAAAGCCAAAGTCCAAGCCGTGGTTGTTCTGCCCAGCCGTCCCCGTTGTGTAATAAATTGTCGGAATGCCGCCTACCGTCCCTGCATCGCTGTCCCGCGTGTCCAATATCGCATCGTTGCTCGTCGGGCTGCTGTTGTCCACCGCCTGCGCGTTCGGCACCGTCAGCGTATACCCGCTCAACGCTGCCTGCGCCGGGTTGATGTAAATCGTATACGGCGTGTTCGGGCGCAGCGATGTGGCATATGCCCCGCTCGTCGCCTCGCGGGTGAAGTAATAATTGCCGTTCACGTTCGTCGTCGTGGTGATCGTCCCGCTGATCGTCACCAGGCTCACCACCACCCCAGAGATGGGCTGCTCACCCGGGTCTTGCACCCCGTTGTTGTTCACGTCATACCACACCCGGTTGCCTATCTCTATCGGCGCCGGATCGCACATCAATTCAAGATCGCCCACGCTCGCGCTCTTGCCATAACGCCCACCTGCGCCACCTGTAAACGCGAAATAGTAGCCCTGATTTGCGGCCGTGTAAGCGTCGTATAGCTGCGCCCCGCCCATGCCATTTGCGCCACCAGGCGGCGCCGGATCTGCCACGCCTATGACAAAGTCGCCCGAGCCATTCACATACGCCATCCCGCCTATCAAAGTAAGCCCTACCGCGTCCGATGTCGTGCCTGCGCAGTCCACCCATGTACCCGTGCCGCTGGGGCACAAGCGCACAAAGTCGCCCAAGCCCATGTATCCCCCGTTATTCCACATCATGTTCCCGCGGCTGCTCTCGTTCAAAATGATGCGCCCGCTCTCGTCGAACTCTATGTCTACGATCAAGGGCTGCGCCCCGCCATAAGTGTCAATCCAATAATTCCACCGCGTCGCTGGCGCGCGATCCACCACCGTTGTCCATGTCCCTGTGGCCGGGTCAAACTCATACACATATTCCCGCAAATCTTGCGTCAACTGCGATAACGCCGCATCACACACCACGCCCACATACACTTTGCCGTTATACACCTTCGTCGCCCATGGCCGCGGCGTCCCTCCTATGCAGTCATTCGGAATTGGATAGGCCTGCATCGCGCTCGGGTTGGCCGTCGGAATCGCATACAACTGCTTGTCGTTCAGGTTCACCGTATACAACATGCTGCCATCTGCGTTGATGTCCACATCCCCAATCCCGGTTGTGCCCACACTCGTGCTATACGACGTGTCCCCAATGTTTGGAATCGTCGCAAACACCGTCGGCGCCGGGCTGCCCGTCGGGCTCACCGCATAAATCGCCCCTGCACCGCCCGGCCCCATCAATCCATCCGCCTGCACCGTCGCGCCCGCATAGATCGTTTGGTTTGTTGGGCTCCACGCCAAGCCCCACAGGTTGCCCACCTGGTTGCCCGTCGCCAGCGTTGAGCCGGTGTTGTATTGCCCCGCAAATGAGAACGCCTCTTTTTGAATGGCCGACAACGTGCCATACCCGTTCATCATCTTTACCACCTGCAAAATTGGTGGGTTGGCCTGGCAGTAATCGCATGGCCGGTTGATCGCAAAGTTGTTGTTGCCCGATGGCACGCTGTTGATGAACTGCGTGCTCGTGCCGTTTTGCGTCCCCGTATACACCCGGCTTGGCTCATACCCCGCCGGCAGGTTTGTGAACTCCAAACGCCATGGCCCCGCCGCGCTCGGCGTCAGGCTGTAGGTGCCACTCATATTCGTGGTCGTGCTCCCCACCGCGTTGCCATATCGGTCATACGCCGTCACCGTCACCCCGGCCACCCCGTAATCATATGTGCCCTTCATCCCCGTCTCGTTGTAATCCGCATACACCGTCCCCGTGATCACCCCCGGTGCCACCGTCGCCGCCGTAATTTGGTTGCCATTTGTGATCACCGCGCTCGTGCTGTTGCTTGTGTTTCCCACCATATAGGTTGTCGTCCAACCCGTTCCCGGTGAAGTCTCGGTCACCGTCAACACCCCCGCCGGCAACCCCACAATCGTGTTCACACCGCTCATGATCGTCGTGTTGTTCACATACCCATTTGGCCCCGTGATCGTCACGTTGTATGGCCCGCTGTTTGTGCTGCCCATGACCGTCTTCGTCAGCGTCAGGCTGTTGCCCGGCCCCGGTGTCGCTAACGCGTTCTTCACCGTCACCGTCTGCACATCCCCATACCCAAGCTGCACCGCCCCACCGCTTGTGCTGTATGTCGCTGGCAGCCAGTAATACCCGCTCGGCGCCGTCGGCAGGCTGCTCTCCGTCACTGTGTATGTCCCAGGCTGAAGATTGATCAGCGCCAGCGATGACCCCGCCGCCACTGCCCCCTGGCTCACATAGCCGTTGGGCCCGTTCACCGTCACCCCAAATGCCCCGCTGCTGCTGCCCCCAACCAGACTCTTATAAATCACCAGCGCCGGCAGAACCGGCGTGAACCCAAAGTCATAGCTGTAGTTTGTCCCCGATGCTGGCGCCACCGCCCCGCCTATCACCGCATATAGCGTCCCGCTGATCACCCCGTTCACCGCATCCGAGTCCGTGTTGTCCAGCGTCGCGTCATTGCTCGTCACCCCGCCCGCGTTTTGCGGGCTCAACACATACCCCGTCAGCGCGCTCTGGTTCTCTGCCACCACAAACCCATATGTGCTCCCAGCATTCACACAGTCCGTGTCTGAAAATGTGTATGCCCCGCTCGCGTCCGTCACCGCTGTTTGCGGCACCAGCAACTGCCCAGACACTTTCACGTTGTCGAACACCGGAGTATCCGATGCGGACACAACATAAAAACGCAGCATTGCCGTAGACACCGTCGTCGTCAACGGCATCGTAACCGTAAAGGTTTTTGCAGACCCTGATGCTGTCCCCGTCATCAGCGGCGCATATGTCAACCCGTTATCTACTGAAATATCGGCCCGCATCACCACTGTGCTCCCGTAAACTGGCTTGACATCAAAATTCAACACCGGACTGCTTCCGAATACCGATAAATCTATCGCGCGCGTCGTGCTCATCCCAGCATATGCACCGATATAGTGACCAAACCCAGGGTTGCCCCAACCCCATATCGTCTCATATCCCCCTACCCACCTTGTGTTGTAATCCCAATACAAGGTGCCATCGCTGCCGTTTGGCACCTGCGCGGTGAAGGCATCCAGATAGTAGCCCGTCACCCCCGCATCTGTGCACATCACTGGGTTCCCGCTGGCATCCACTAGCCCCACCGTCACCCCAGACAACCCAGGCTCGCCCGCGTCTTGTATGCCGTTTCCGTTGACATCCTTCCACACCGAGCCGCCTATCGTCATTATGCTTTGCGCCCCCATCGGCGAAGAACTTGCATCTGCTGATGACGCAAAGGCACCTACCCCAGCCGACTGCGCCGGTTCTGGTGTCGAAGCAGGATCTGCCAACACCAGCACGGGGCTGGCGCTGTTATTGGCGCCGCTCGTGCCCACTGCCCCCAACGCAGGCTGTGCTGTCGCCAGGTTTGCGAAACCCATCCCCAACGCAAACATTGCGCGCAAAATTTTTTCCCACAATGAGATAGTGCTTTTTGTCATCTTAAATCCTAATTGAATCTTTTAAGTAATCGCCTTCTCTTCTCAATTACCCAAACCCTGGTGTCCGCCTATGCACGAGATCTATCCGCACGGACCTAATCACGTTTACAGATAGTTTGTATTATACACACGATTTCTATATATCCGCAAAAGAACTCACAAACGCCCATGTAATCTCGTATATATTGATTTCGCCCCAGCATCCGTGTTCGGTTCCTAGAAATCATGTTTTATAAAATAAGGCTAATTGGAGGCCGCAACCCTCGTCCCAAAAAATGTTGATTTTTCAGCCAGCCGCGGTCACGATTGCGCCACTAAAAGGATTTATCAATCCTCACTGCCCGAGCGCATCATCAAAATTCGATCCCTTTTCACTTTATTCACCTGCTTCCTCGCGGATTTTGTCCACAACCAACAACCTCATCCAGCCCCACAACGATCCAAAAGCGCCTTTGACGCCCTCGAATCATGCAACGGGCCCGCAAAGCGCCACGCCCTTCCCTGATATCTTCTAGATATATAGCATTATATATAAAACCGGTATACTGTCAACGGGTTGTCGTTATCCTTTAATCATACTTTTGGATGGTTTCACCCCATGGCACCCGATTTTCTTTCGCGCAAAGGGTTTTTATGTGTAAATAGCGGTCATTTCAAAACCGCGCCGGACGCACGATCCCTGGTTAATGCGCGTTTTGGTTAAGCATCACAATTTGCAACGAGACACAACATAAAAAAGCACGAGAGAAAAATGTCATTCCGAACGCTGAAGGAGAAGGAATCTGCGCGGAAACCAGTCTTACCGCAAGTCTCGTCGCAGATTTCTCCTCGCTTTGTTCGTCGAAAACCTGTCTTGACCTTGCGACAAATGACCGCTCCTACCGCGCCTCGCCGACGCGCTCAGGATGAGCAGATTCCGCAAAACCTTCATTCAAAACAAAGATTCACAAAGCTTAATTTTTGATGAGTCTTTTTCGGCGCAGGTTTGACGCGCAAAACACCATCCTATGGCAACAAAAAAGCCACCCTCTCGGATGGCTTTCTGGCCGATCATATATTTGCGCCGACGATCTACTCGCCCTCTGTCGCGCCAAACGCCACATTAAACCCGGCATCCACGTAATGAATCTCGCCGGTCACGCCCGCGGCCATGTCCGAGCACAAATATGCCGCGCTGTTGCCCACGTCTTCAATTGTGATATTGCGGCGGAGCAAGCTGCTCTTGGCGAACTCGGTGATGAGCGCCCGCGAACCAGCGATGCCCGCCACCGCCAGCGTGCGGATGGGGCCTGCGCTGATGGCATTCACGCGCACGTGCTTTTCCTCTGCCCCAAAATCGGCCGCCAGATAACGCACGCTGGCTTCCAGCGCCGCCTTGGCCACACCCATCACGTTGTAATGCGGCACGGCGCGAACTGAACCTATGTAGGTAAGCGTAAGCATGGCCCCGCCCGGCTTCATGATCGGGTAAGCCTCACGGGCCAGCGCGGTGAACGAGTACACGCTGATATCCATCGCCATGCGAAACCCCTCGCGGCTGACCGAGTGATACGCGCCCATCAAATCATCGCGCCCGGCAAAGGCAACCGAGTGAATAAGAATATCCAGCTCGCCAAAATGCGCCTTGGCCTTCGCCATCACCGCGGCAATGTCGGCATCGTTGCCCACATCGCACGGCTCAACAAAAGTTGACCCCAGCGATTCAGCCAGCGGGCGCACGCGGCGCTCCAGCTTCTCGCCCGCGTAGCTAAAGCCCAGCTCCGCGCCTTCACGATGCATAGCTTGCGCAATGCCCCACGCAATGCTGTGATCATTCGCCACCCCAAAAATCAACACCTTCTTTCCGGTCAAAATGCCCATTAAATGCTCCTGTTTTGTTTTTTTATCTTGACTTACGCAAAAAATGTTACGCGCATAAAATGAAGCGAAAGCCCGAGGTTAGTCGCAGGGGCGAGGCAGCGCCTCGGCCCCTACCTGCCATTCTACGAGCACAAGGGACTTTTGCGTAAATCCAGTTTTACCAGTATACGAAGAGCTAAAACACCAAAACAAAAGGTTAGATGCTAGGCTTTCGGACGGCGCAAGCTTGCAACCCAAAATCCAATTTCTCAATTTCGCATGTAACCTCCAGCCTCACCTTGCATCCAACCAACCGTATGTTTGACTCACTAAAATCATTATTCGGCGGATCAAATACGCCGCCACCATATGCGCGCTTAAGCGGCGGGGAAGCCGTCGCCAAGCTCAACCAAAAGGGCGTGCTATTTGTAGACGTGCGTGAGAACAGTGAGTTTGCCTCCGGGCACATCCCCGGCGCAAAACACATCCCCATGAGCCTGATTGCCAACCGCGCGGGCGAACTGGCCAACGCCGAGGAAGTGGTGGTGGTGTGCGCCAGCGGCAGCCGAAGCAGCGCGGTGTGCCGCCACTTGGCCGCAAATGGCGCAAAAAACTTATTTAATTTGGAGGGCGGCATGTTTGCCTGGATGCGCGCTGGTGGAAAGGTGGTGAGGTAAAAACAGCGCGTTACGATTACAAATGTGAGACCTGCGCAGATGTCTTCGAGAAATCCATCCCCATGAAGGTGGACAAGACCAAAGTAACCTGCCCAACCTGCGGGAATAAAAAAAGCGACCCGCAAAAGTCATAGTTTCAGCACAATTGGCGTGAGGAGCGCAACCTCTTCGGCCGCGCCTGCCCCGGAATTTTCCGCTGGCAGTTGTTGTTGCGGCAGATTGTGCGAGAACTAAAGGAAGGGAAGACGGAGGGCGGAAGACGGTTTTTTATTTTGCCGTCTTCCACCTCTTGTCTTCAATCAACATTCAACCAACACTCAACCACTATTCAACCGTCACGCTCTTCGCCAAATTGCGCGGCTGATCCACATCGCACCCCAGCCGCACCGCGATGTGATACGCAATAAGCTGCATGGGGATGGATGTGAGGATGGGTGTGAGCAGCGGCGGCGCGGGCGGCACCCAAATGATGTGATCCGCCTTGTCTTTAATGAACTCATCGCCCTCGGTGGCAACCGCGATCACGATGCCCTTGCGCGCTTTTACCTGCTCAATCTGAGACACCATCTTTTCATACACCCCGTCCTTCACCGCAATGCACACCACCGGCATTTGCTCGTCAATCAGGGCGATGGGGCCATGCTTCATTTCGCCCGCCGGGTAGCCCTCGGCGTGGATGTATGAAATTTCCTTCAACTTCAACGCGCCTTCCAGCGCAATTGGGTAGTTAATCCCCCGCGCCAAATACAAAAAGTCTTTGCGGCCATGAAACTCATCCGCAAGCTGGTCATAAATCGGGTTGGGTTCCAGCACCCGGCTGATGAGGCCCGGCAAATGCGCGAGGTCGAGCGCGGCCTGATACGCGTTCGTCTCGGTTTGCTTCATCCCCAGCGCCACCTGTTCGCGGTGCCGCGCCTGCGCGATGGCGCACGCCAGCACATACTGATCCACCATTGAGGTGGTGAACGCCTTTGTGCTGGCCACGCAAATCTCCGGGCCGGTGCGCATGATGATGTGCCCGCTGGTCACCCGCGTGGCCTGCGAGCCAATGGTGTTCACGATGCTCCACAACGTTGCGCCGCGCTCTTTTGCGCCTTGCATCGCGGCCAGCGTGTCGGCGGTCTCGCCAGACTGGGTAATGCCCAGCGCCACCGAGTTGGGGATGATGATTGGCTCACGATACCGAAACTCCGAGCCATACTCAACTTCGGTGGGCACGCCGCCAATCATCTCCAGCATAAACTTGCCCACCAGCGCAGAATGCCACGAGGTGCCGCACGCGATGGAGTAAATCCGCGAGGGGATTTCGTCAATCTCCAAGTTTTCCAGCGTCACCGCGCCCGACTGAAAATCTACCCGCCCGCGCAACGTGTCGGTCACGGCGCGGGCTTGCTCGGCAATTTCCTTTTGCATAAAATGCCGGTATTCGCCCTTTTCCGCCGCCACCGGGTCCCACGCAATCGTGTGCACTTCTTTCTTCACCGCCGCGCCGTCCAGCTTGCGGATGGAGCACCCATCGCGCCGCAGCGCCGCCACTTCCTGGCTATCCAAAAATATGATTTTGCGGGTGTGCTCTAAAATCGCGGGGATATCCGAGGCGACCAGCGTTTCGCCTTCGCCCAGACCAATGGAAATGCCGCCGGCGTTGCCCAGCCGCGCCGCAATGATCTTGTCTGGCTCGGCCAAACTAATCAGCACCACGGCCTGCGACCCGCGCAACTGCTTGAGTGTTTCGTGCGCCGCGCCTTCAAAATCGTAACCCGCGCCCAGGTAACGCTCCACCAATTGCACAATCACTTCGGTGTCGGTCTCGCTGTTAAACGCCACGCCCTCGGCTTGCAAATCGCGCTTTAACTCAATAAAATTTTCAACGATGCCGTTGTGAACCACCGCGACTTTGCCATCCATGCTCACGTGCGGGTGGGCGTTGCTCTCGGTCACGCCGCCATGCGTGGCCCAGCGGGTGTGGCCCATCGCAATTTGCAACTCCTGGCCGTCGGCCTTCACCCGCTCAAAGTCATCCAGTTTGCGCTCAAGGTTGCCCAGCTTGCCAACGGCGCGCTCCACCAAAATACGCCCATCGGCCAAAACCGCCACGCCTGCGCTGTCATACCCGCGGTACTCCAGCTTGCGCAAGCCGTTTATCACAATCGGCGCCCCATCCCGCGGGCCAATGTAGCCTACGATTCCACACATATAAAAAAGACAAGGATGACAAGGGTGACAAGGGTGAAGGGGTGATCTGTCATCCAGGTCATCCCCTTCATCCTTGTCATCCGTGTCTCCTCAATTAGCGCCCCATCGCTCCCTTAATTGCGCCGCAGGCTGGGCAAGAGCCGTTTGGCCGGATGATGGAGAAACCCGCTTGGGGGTCATCGCCCCACTCGCGGAAGTCAATGTTCCAAATAATCATCAAGCGCACCTTGCCGCTGGTCTTGGAAAGCTGCACCGCCCGCGCCAGCCATTGCGATTGATTCGCCAGCGTGATGCTGCTGCCCCACGAAAACCCGCCCGGCAACGCGCCAATGCCTTCGCCGGTCACATAACCCAGCTCGGTAAAGCACACCGGCACCTTGCCGCGAAAAGCGTTATACACCGTGCCCAGCGTGCCCCAGAAATACCATTGCGGATGCCACGGTGTGCCAACCGGCGCGTTGGCCGTTTGGTCTGGGCCAACCATCGTCCCGTTGTGATGCGCGCCCATGCAGTCCATCCACGCCGCCGCGCCGGTGTTGGCCAGACGCTGCAAAAATGGGCCATCATCGCAGCCCACGTTTGTGCAGTTGCCGCCAAAATAGCCGGTGGGCGCGGCTGCGCCGCCAATCACCAGCGTATTGCGGTTCACAGATTTGATCGCGCCATACGCCTCGCGCAGCATGTTGGCGTAATTCTCCGGGTTCACCTGGCCGTTGCCGCTGCCGCCATATTCGCGGTCAAGGTTTGGCTCATTCCACACCTCAATCGCATCCGCGCCCTGCCCGGCCAGGTCGGCCAGGTTGCGCGCAAAGTCCTTGTGATAATTCCCATCGCCCGCGCGCCCGCGGTTGCCAATTGCGCCAATGAGGATCTTCATGCCCTTGCCATGCACCTCGGCGATCATGCCGCGCATGTCTGGCGCGCCGCCGTCCATCACCACCTGCGTCTTGATCCACGTCATGCCAATGTCGCGCATGGCATCCAAATAATTGGTGGTTTTGATGTGCCCGCCCAGTTCAAACCCACCAAAGCTGCCCTTGCTCTGCACGGCAGGCGCCGCGCTTGCCGCGGCGGGGGCCGCCGCAGCCGCCTTATACACGCCGCCGGGCGTGGCATACGCGGCAGAAATATAGCCCGTCTTGCCCGCATAGGTAATCTCGTACCAAGCCCCATCTGCCGATTTGCCGCTGGTTTTGACCTTTGTGCCGCCCGCCAGACTGCCCAAAATTTTTGCGCTGGTAGAGGGCGTTTCGCGCACCCGCAGGCTGGCCGTCATAATCGTCACTTCACTGGCTTGTTGTTGGATGGCGCCCGGGTTGGCCTTGGCCACGGCTGCGCCCGGCGTTCCGCCCAGCGCAAGCGCCATCGCCCCAAGCAAGGCAAATGTGGTTCGTGTGAATTTGGAAATCATAGTTTGTTTGTAATTTTTTGGGGATGGGGTTTGGGGCTGATGGCTAACGCATCATCCCCTTCATCCATGTCACCCTTGTCTAAATTTTCTATTCCTGCTCGGCGGCCTTGCGCCCGGTCACCAGCGAGTAAATGACGAGGGCCGCGATGGCGACCGTGAACAGCCCCAGCACGATAAACACAATCTCAAACATGCCGGGGATGGTGGACAACGGCAGCGTGAGAAACATCAACACAAACACAAACATCGGCCAGTTGCCGCTCAGCATTTTCTTCATTGGTTTACCTCTTTATTTGCATCTTACACGGTACATGTTACATCTCACTGGTTAAGCCGCAAGACGTAACGCGCAATTTTATGCGCTTGCTTCATTCAGCGTTTGCATTTCATCCGCCGAGAGGTGATAGTCTACCGCGCCCAGCGCGTCTTTAAGCTGCTCGGCGGTGTTCGCGCCCACAATTGGGGCCGTCACCACCGGGTTACCCATCAGCCAGGCCAGCGCGGTCTGGGGGATGGATTTTCCGTGCGCCGCGCCAATGTGCTCCAGCGCGTCCAGCACACGCATGCCCGCGTCGCTGTCCATATAACTTTGGATGCGCTCGTTGCGCTCGCCGCGCGTGTTGGCGGGCACGCCCTCGCCTCGCCGGTATTTGCCCGACAAAAACCCGCCCGCCAGCGGGCTGTATGGAATCACGCCCAGCCCTTCGCTCTGGCACATCGGCATCAGCTCGCGCTCAAACTCATCACGGTGCATCAAGTTGTAATGCGGCTGAATGGTCTCGAAGCGCACAAAGTTGCGCACATCGCTCACCCAAAGCGATTTCATGAGAACCCAAGCCGGGGTGTTGCTGGTGCCAATGTAACGAATTTTGCCCGCACTCACCATGTCATCCAGCGCGCGCAAAGTTTCTTCCAGCGGCGTGTCGGGGTCGTGCCAGTGAATTTGGTAGAGGTCAATGTAATCCGTGTTCAGGCGGCGCAGGCTGTCTTCCACCGCTTTCACCAAATGCCCGCGCGATGCGCCCTGCTCGTTTGGCCCGTCGCCCATTGGCCCGCGCCCTTTGGTGGCGATGACAAATTTGTCGCGCGGGCGGCCATCGCGCAGCCACTTGCCAATGATCGTCTCGGCGGTGCCGCCCGGGTTGCCCGGCGCCCAGCGCGAGTAAATATCGGCGGTGTCAATAAACGTGCCGCCGGCCTCGGCAAAGGCGGTGAGCACTTCCAGCGAGGACTTTTCGTCGGTCGTCCACTGAAAGGTCATTGTGCCCAGGCACAGCTCGCTCACCCTCAAACCGGTGTGGCCTAGTTTTTTGTAATTCACGAGGGTGGAATTGTACGCGGGGCGGAATGCAGAATGCTGAATTCTGAATGAGGCGGCGCAAGCACAAAACAATCCGGGTCGCTTACCAATCCGCTGAGGCCATGCGCTGGGTGTTCGGTATAAAAACCTGATGGGCGGTGGCGACACTTACCTCAAACCCAACCTGCCCATTCAAGGGCGCGCCAGACCAGCCTATTCCTTCTTGCACCAGCCCAAAATTGATGCGATACGTTCCGGGGGCGGCTGGGGCCTTGATTTTGAAATTGAAGGTCTTGCTTTGCCCCGGCGCAACCGATCCCGCGCTTTGAATGCGATTGCAGTTCGCCTCCCAAGTGGCGTCGCAGAAAGGATGGGGAGCATCCAGGTTATCAGGATCGCTTACTGGATTACGCGCTGTCAGCTTCGTGTTGTCATCCCAGGTCGCCGTGCCGCCATTTTTAAGCGTCAAGCTTATCTCTTGGGTTTGCCCGGCAAGCATGGTGGGGTCAACGTAAGATTGGCCCACATATCCGGTTTCATAAGATGGCTTATAGGCATATCCCGCGTATACGGTGTCAATCGCGCACTCGCCATAACCCACCTTAAAATAACCGTCTCCATTCCAATTTGAACCCCAGCTATTGCGCACAAGCCAGTATTTTCCGACATCGTCATACCCCACAATTACAACCGCATGATTGATGGCTGCGTCATTTGTGCAGCGATAAATGGCATTGCTGAAATAACCGCCAACACCAGACCCAATCCCCATGTAAACCGCCGTAGGCCCATATGTGACCACGCTTTGCTTTATTAAATCGGGCGTGGGCGTAAAGTTTACGACCTTTTCCACCTTGGTTACCCGGCTTTGCCAGTCGGAGCATTTGTTGTCACAAGTTGAGTTGGATTGGGTATAGGGCATGCACGCCTCGTCAACCACGCCTACGTTGCTTATATATGGAAGAGCGCCTACCGTTGAGCCGCCAGTGCAATTCCCCGACCCAGAGCACGAAATCAACTGCTGCTCAGATAAATTTGGATCAAGGTTAGGATTGTTGTTGACGATATTCACATAAGCTTCGGTTACCCCAATTGCAGCAAATGCCCAGCATCCTCCGCAACTTGCCTGATCTTTAACGGGCGAGAGCCAGTTTGACCCGTTATAACTTCGCCAATCAAATGACGTCGGCAAATTGGTATTTAAATTGGCCAGCGCCGCGCCAGATAAACTTTCTGTAACTGGAGGCAGCTCCGGCGTTCTTTCTGCCAGTTTTAAAGATGACAATTCAGAGGGCAACCCAATTTCCTCTCCCCTCGGGGATAGACAAACGGCATAGCTCATCGCAAACGAATCTTTATCGTCCTTCCGGGTTGCGGTTTTATATCCATTTTGCGCGCAATAATTGAACTTCTGCCCGCATGTCCCGGCGTAAAAATCCCACTGATCGCACTCTTCATTGTCTGGCATTACGCAAACCCCTCGTTCTCCTCCGCCAGCGTCTTTATGGATTTTATACGGATATTTCATCACATTTGCGCAATAGACAGCGGCGGGATTTCCGCTTGCCGCGCTAAACGTATTTTCTATTACATTTTCTTCCAAAAGATTGTCATTTTCGTATCGAAAAGATGCAAATGCCGGGCTTTCGCAATCTTGCACAGATTCGCCCAAATCGGGGAAATTCATTCCAGGCGCATCCTTTTGACACAGCGAAGCAGAAGCCTTTTCCAGCGCGGCAACCTGGCTATTGGCGTTGTGCCAAAACGCAGCTACAGCCAATGTTAATAAAGCAAACATTGCTAGTGTCAAAACCAAATGAGCTTTCTTCATAACAACAACTTCCTTTTTCAACCTTAAAAACCCGGCTACAAAAGTCATTTGTTTTTTACAAAGACCCCGTCATTTCAAGATTTATTCCTTCAAAACGCGAAAGAAAATCTGAAACAGATGTAACTGGACGCATGCAAAATGCAGGAAGGGATAAACGCGAGGTACAAACTGGCGCGGCCGACTTTATTTTGAAATGAAAAAACGCTTGAGAAAGGATGATGGGTTTTGTTGTGAAGTCAAGCGTTTTGCTCATCAGATCAGTCGCATCATCTATAAACGCAAACATGGTTCCCTCTTTCACCTTGTGCGCACGAGAAATCGGTCCCCCTTGCCCTCCAGATACGCAAGATCTGCCGATCTCTCGTGCACGCGACTTTAAAACACAACCACCGCGTTTTCCCTTTTCTTCACTCCCTTCCTACAAAAGTGAAGATTTGCGATATTATGTTTTGGCCTTTGCTAAAAGAGTTTTTCGCTCAAATTAGACTTGGCCGTTAAAGTCTTTCTGGTCTCATCTTAATCAATCATCGTCCAGAAATCGTCAATAAATTCAGAATTTTTGCAAAGATTCGCGCGTCGAAGGCAAATTCATATTAAAAAAATTCTGTTTTCAGTTAGGTTTACAGAAAAAATCCCCCATTCTCCTTTTTAAGCCAAATTAAAATAGCGGGCAACCTGATTCGCAATTATGGAGAGAAGCTTTTACGACACCCCCGCACATAATTCGGTTCAAAACTAATTTTCAACCAATTCTGTAAAATCCATATTTAAATTTGCGGGCAAAAGCCAACTCAAAAAAGCGCCTGAACGAACACCGGCTAATCTTTTGAAGAAAACGCAAAAAAAGAGCGTTATTTGCCTTATCAATGGCAAATAACGCTCTTGAATTAACGAGAATATATGCGCCTCGTTTCGCGCAATGCTTCAAGCGCTACCTATTTAAACACACCTATTGGATGACGCCCGTGCGAATCACATCCTTGACCTCGCCAATGGCTTTTGTCACTTGAATGCCGCGCGGACAGGCCTCGGTGCAGTTAAACACCGTGCGGCAACGCCAGACGCCATCCGGCTCACTCAGAATTTCCAGCCGCTGCTGTGCGGCCTGGTCGCGGCTGTCAAAAATAAAGCGGTGGGCCTGCACGATGGCCGCCGGGCCGACATATTCGCCCCGCGCCCAGAAAGATGGGCAACTGGTGGTGCAGCACGCGCACAAAATACATTTGGTCGTGTCATCAAAGCGCTCGCGGTCGGCGGGGCTTTGCAGGCGTTCGCGCGCGCCGGGGTCGCTGTCATTCACCAAAAACGGCATCACCGCGCGATAATGCGCAAAAAACGGCTCCATATCCACAATCAAGTCTTTGATCACGCGCAGCCCCAAAATTGGCTCAATCTGAATCAGGCCGCCATCAACCTTGACGACATCCTGAATCAGCATTTTGCACGCCAGCCCGTTGCGCCCATTGATGCGCAACGCATCGCTGCCGCACACGCCATGCGCGCAACTGCGCCTAAAACTCAGCGTCCCGTCAATCGTCCACTTAACCTCGTGCATGGCATCCAACACGCGGTCAGTTTTACCCATGTCAACATCATATTCACCCCAGTAGGGCTTTTTGTCCGTTTCCGGGTTAAACCGTTTAATTTTAAGATGGACTTTCATTGTTTTTTATCCGTTTATTCACATCTGTCTAAAACTATATCCCCCATCATACTAGACGGTTGCCCGGATGCATGCGCAATTCTTAAAACGGCGTAGGGTTTTGCGCCGTCTTACAATACGCACAACAATACGCACAACAAAACGCACAACAAAATTACGCAGCAAAATCATGCAACAACGCATTCTCAACCTCGAAGCCCTGCACAACGCCCGCGACCTGGGCGGTTTGCTCACCCGCGATGGCCGCCGCATCCGCCCGCTTACGCTAATGCGCAGCGACAGCACGCAGCGCCTGACGCCCGACGGCGAGCGCGCGCTGGCGGCGCTGGGCGCGCGCTCGGTGCTCGACATCCGCACCAACACCGAGGTGCGGCAAGAGCCATCCGCGCTCGACCCAGCCATCCACACCGGCAAAAGCCTGGTGGCCTACCGCCACATCCCAATGGTGACCGACTGGAAAAGCACCGTGCTGCCCTCTGGTCTTGAGGAGGCCTACCGCTGGCATTTCCGCGACCATCAAGAGGGTTTGTTTAATATTTTTTCTGCCCTGGCCGATGGCGCCCTGCCCGCGCTGGTGCATTGCGCAGCGGGAAAAGACCGCACGGGCATCGTGATTATGCTGGCCCTCGCGTTGTGCGATGTGCCCGATGAGGCCATTGCCCACGATTACGAGATGACCCGCGAGCTGTACGCCCCGCTCAAGCCCTATTTCATGGAGATCGCCGCGCGAGACGGCTACGACCTTGAGGCCTACGAGCGCATGTTGGATTGCCGCGCCGAGGTGATGTATGCCACGCTGGAACATTTGCGCCAGCATTACGGCGGCGCCGAGGACTTTTTGCGCATGATTGGGCTGAGCCAGGAGCAACTAAACCGGCTAAAGCAGGCGTTAGTGCAAAACGCTTAGGATTTAGCCCGCGTCATTCAGCACTTATAATTTGACGACTTAAGGAGTATTCTTAAAACATGGCCGAACCATTTATCATCGCCAAAGGGGCAGAAGGCGATGTCCTTTTTTACCCGCGCATGTCCAACCGGCACGGGCTGATTACCGGCGCGACCGGCACAGGCAAAACTGTCACCCTTCAGGCGCTGGCCGAGCATTTTAGCGATCTGGGCGTGCCCGTGTTTATGGCCGATGTGAAGGGCGATTTGTCTGGTCTGGCCCGCGCGGGCGGGGCGAACCCCAAAGTGGCAGATCGCATCACCCAGCTTGGCATTAAAGATTTTGCCTACAACGGCTATCCGGTCGCATTTTGGGATGTGTTTGGCGAACAAGGGCACCCGCTCCGCTCCACCATCTCGGAGATGGGGCCGCTGCTGCTGGGGCGCATGTTCAACCTAAACGACATTCAGGCCGGCGTGTTGAACATCATTTTCAAATACGCCGATGACAATGGTTTGCTCATTCTTGACACAAAAGACTTGCGGGCCATGTCCACCTTCGTCGCCGACAACGCCAGCAGCATCACCACTGAATACGGCAAGGTCTCCAGCGCCAGCATTGGGGCCATCCAGCGCGCGCTTTTGCAGGTAGAACAGCAGGGCGGCGACAAATTCTTTGGCGAGCCCGCGCTTGACCTGGAAGATTTGATGCAAACCGATTCGCGCGGCAAAGGCATGATCAACATTTTGGCGGCGGACAAGCTGTTCAACTCGCCGCTGCTCTATTCCACCTTCCTGCTCTGGCTGGTCTCAGAGTTGTTCGAGACATTGCCCGAAGTGGGCGACGCCGACAAACCCAAGATGGTGTTCTTCTTTGATGAGGCCCATTTGTTGTTTGACGAAGCGCCCAAGGTTTTGCTGGACAAGGTGGAGCAGGTAGTGCGGCTGATTCGGTCACGCGGGGTGGGAATTTATTTTGTCACCCAAAACCCAATTGACGTGCCCGACACCGTGCTGGGCCAGTTGGGCAACCGCGTGCAGCACGCCCTCCGCGCGTATACCCCGCGCGATCAAAAAGGCGTTCAGGCCGCCGCAGAAACCTTCCGCCAAAACCCCAAGTTTGACACGGCCATCGCCATTACCGAGCTGGGTGTGGGCGAAGCGCTGGTCTCGACTTTGGACGAGAAGGGTGTGCCGACTGTTGTGCAGCGTTGCTTTGTCATCCCGCCGCACAGCCAAATCGGCCCCATCACCCCCGACCAGCGCGACCAGGTGATACACCAGTCATTGGTGTATGGGCACTACGAAAAATTGATTGACCGCGAGTCGGCGTATGAAGTATTAAAAGGCCGCGCGGCGGCATCGGCCAACGCGGCAGCCGCGCAAAAGCAGGGGCAGATGACCCAGCAGCAGAGACAATCTGCATTTGAGCAGAAACAGCAGCAAGGCCAGATGGTTACCCCCGCTCAGCCAAAAGCGCAGCCGCAGGCGCAGCAAAAACCCAGCGAGCTGGAGAAAGCCCTTGGCACAATGGCAAACAGCGCCATGCGCGGCATTGGCTCCACGCTGGGCCGCGAGATCACCCGCGGCATCATGGGCAGCCTGTTTGGCGGCGGCACCACCAGCACCCGCCGCAAACGCTACTAAATCAATTAGTAATTCGTAATTCGCATGAACCACGATTCGCCAATGCTGGTGATTGAGAACGGCCAAATGGCTGGGCAGCGCTGGCTGATTGACAGCGACCGCGTGGTGATTGGCCGCGAGGTGGGCGCGGTGGATTTGCTCATCGTAGAGCGGCAGGTCTCGCGCCGCCACGCCATGATTGAGCGCACCGAGCAAGGCTTTGTGCTCAAAGACTTGAGCAGCAAAAACGGCACATTTCTAAACGGCAAAGAGCTGCGCGAAGAGCCTGTTCTTTTGCAGGATGGCGACGAGATTCAAGTGGCGCTCTCGGTGCGGATCGCGTTTGTGGGCAGCAATGAAACCGCCCCGCTCAACGCAAGACCCATCAGCAGCGGGATGAAGGTGGCGGTGCGCGGCGTGCGGCTAGACAAGGAAACCCGCCGCGTGTTCATCGCCGAGCAAGAGTTGGACCCGCCGCTGAGCGCGCAGCAATACCGCCTGCTGGAGATGCTGGTGGATGCCAACGGCTCGCTGGTGCCGCGCCAGGAAATTGTGGAGCGCGTGTGGGAGGGCGAAAATTCTTACGGCGTGAGCGAACAAGCCATTGACGCGCTTGTGCGTCGCCTGCGCGACCGCATCACCGAGCGCGACCCCGACCATGAGTACATCGTCACCGTGCGCGGGCATGGGCTAAGGTTTGAGAATCGGTAGACCTTGGCTCTGCTCACCGTTTCGCGCCGTTTATAATGTGCCCTCAATTGCGTACTCACTTGACGCAATATAAATTGGAGGCGAGCATGACGATGGTTGGAATGCGCGAATTGAAAGAAAATACCCGCACGGTGGTTGATTTGGCCCGCAACGGCCAAGAAGTTAACATCACACATCGTGGTCAGGTGGTGGCGCGGCTTGTGCCCGTTCGCAAACCCATCAGCCCCCGCAAAAAATTAAGCGCGGCCTGGCTGACGATGGATGAGTTGGCTGCCCGCATTGGCGCGAACGCAGACACAACCAGCGCCCATGAACCCCTGCGGCGTGAATTGTGATGAACGCCATTGTGACCGATGCCAGTGTGTGGGTGGCGCGCTTTATCCCCCAGGAGGCGCGGCATACCGTTTGCGCAGAATGGCTGACAGAGTTTGTCAAATTGGGCGGGGATATTATTGTGCCTGTGTTGATGATCGCGGAAGTGTGCGGCGCAATTAGCCGCCGCACGGGGCGCCCCGAATTGGCGCACGAAATTTACGCCGCGTTGGTGAATGCATCGGAGATTACGTTTGTGGAAGTAAACAGCGAATTGGCGCAACATGCGGCGCAGCTAGCCATTGACCTGCGCCTGCGCGGAGCCGATGCGGTGTATGTGGCGTTGGCGCATCATCTTGGGCTGCCTTTGCTCAGTTTGGATGAGGAGCATCGCACCCGCGCCGGTGAAATCATAAAGGTTATAGAACCTTTTAGGGCCAGCGCATGAGCTTTTACCCCAACGCCAAATGAAACCGTCCTCTCGCCTCACGCGCTGGCTGGCGTTCATCGCCATCCTGCTGCTCGCCGCCGCATTGCGCTTTTACAAGCTGGATGCGCAATCGTTTTGGTATGACGAGGGCAACAGCGCCCGGCTGGCCGAGCGCAGCGTGGCGCTCATTTTGGATGGCGCGGCCAAAGACATACACCCGCCGCTGTATTACCTTGCGCTGGGGGCGTGGCGCATGTTCGCTGGCGGCTCGGAATTTGCGCTGCGGGCGCTCTCTGCGTTCTGCGGCATTTTAATGACCGCGCTGGCGGCCAAACTGGTGAAAGGTCGCGCGGGCATGTTGGCCGCGCTGTTTGTGGCGGTCTCTCCATTTGCGGTGTATTACAGCCAGGAAGCGCGAATGTATGCCCTGCTTGCGCTGTTCGCCACACTCACCAGCGCGCTGCTTTTGCGGCTGCTCAACCCATCTACCCAAAACAAAAAGACCATGCTGGCGCTGGCGCTGGGCACAGCCGCTGGGTTATACACCCATTACGCCTACCCGTTTGTCATGCTGGCGCAGGGGCTGGTTGTGTTGATGGCGCTCGCGGCCCGCCGAGACCGCGCCTTGTTCCGCGCCTACGTCATCGCCAACGCCATCGCGCTGCTGGCCTTTGCGCCGTGGCTGCCGGTGGCGGTGAGCCAAATTACGGGATGGGGCGTGGCCGCGCAAGAATATGCGCTTGGCCCCGCAATGTTGGACGCCGCGCGTTGGGTGGTGGTGGGCAGAACGGCCACGCTAGATCAGGCCGCGCCCGCGCTTGTTTTATTTGGGCTGGGTATTGGGTATTGGATATTGGATAAGGCGTGGCGTAAGTTACCCAATACCCAATACCCAATACCCAATTTCATTCTTCTTTTGCTGCTGGTCATCCCTTTCGCTCTCTTGTTCGTCTTTAAGCTATATCGAGAGTCCTACTTAAAATTTTTGCTGGTGTGCGTGCCGCCACTGGCTGGGCTGATGGCGCAGGCCATTTGGCCGAAGCGGACGGCGCGAGTTGGCGCTGGGCTGGCCGCGCTGGCCGTGTGCGCGGCGTTTGTCCCATCACTTAACAATCTTTACAACAACCCCGCCTACGCCCGCGATGACTACCGCGGCATCGCGCAACGCATTGCGGCGGTGGAGCGCCCCGGCGACGCCATTTTGTTTGACGCGCCCAACCAGTGGGAGGTGTTCACCTACTACCACCGCGATGACACCAATCTTTACCCACTGGCATACGCGCCGGTTTACAAAGACGTGGTGGCGCAAACGCTAGACAAAATTGTGACGGGCAAAACACGGCTGTTTGTGCTGTATTTTGCAGAAAAAGAAAGCGACCCCAACGGCTGGTATGAGGAATGGCTGGCGGCCAACACCTTCAAATCATCCGAGGAGTGGTTTGGCGCAATTCGGTTGGCGGTGTATGCGGTGGGCAGAAAGGTAGACGCCACCTCGCAAAAGGCCATCGCCAAATTTGGAGACGCCATTGAGTTGCGGGCCGCATCGGCCCAAGGCGACATGGTTGCCAAAAATGGCCTTGTGCCGGTGGAACTGGTCTGGCGAGCTAATGCAAAACCAGACCGGCGCTACAAAATTTTTATTCATGTGGCCGCGCCCGGCGCAGCGCCCATCAGCCAAATGGACAGCGAGCCAGCCGCGGGTTTTGCCCCCACCACCGCCTGGAACGCAGGCCAAGACATCATGGACCGGCGCGGCGTATGGCTCAAGCCCGGCGCGCCGCCCGGCGCGTACGCCATCTATGTGGGCATGTATGACCTGCAAAACGGCCAACGGCTGCCCGTTTTTGTGGATGGGGCGCGGGTGGCGGAAGACCAGTTGAGAATTGGCGAGGTGGTTGTGCCGTGATTGCTTTTTAACAGAGATGAACGGGATATGATTGGCCTCTCATGTCTCGTCTTTCAGGCTCTTTTTTTGACGTATTTGCGCCGCTCAAGAACCGCAATTTCAGCGTGTATTTTGCCGGTCAGGGCATCTCGCTCATCGGCACATTTATGCAGCAGGTGGCCCAGCAATGGCTGATCTGGCAGCTCTCGCACGATTCGCGGATGATTGGCGTTTCTGCGGCGTTAGCCACATTGCCCATGCTGGTGCTGGGGCCGTTTAGCAGCAGCCTTGCCGACCGGATGAACCGCCGCAAGCTGCTCATCATCACCCAAACCGCAGAGATGACGCTGGCATTTACGCTGGCTCTTTACGCCGCCTCTGGTTTGCAAGAGGTGTGGCCGGTGCTGGTGATGAGCCTGCTTTTGGGCGTGAGCGCAGCCTTCACCATCCCGGCGCAATCGGCATTTATTGGTGATTTAAGCGGCATGGGGCAGGTGCGCTCGGCATACACCATTTACGGGATGATTATTGAAACCGCGCGGCTGGTGGGGCCGGCGGTGGCCGGGCAGGTGGTGGCGTGGGTGGGCACATCGCTGGCGTTTGCGCTCAACGGCCTCAGTTTTATCGCGGTCATCATCAGCCTGCTGATGGTGCGGGCGCATCAAGCGCCGCACACCTCGCGGGGGAACGCCCTGGCCGATTTTGCCGACTCCATCCGCTTTATGCGCAGCCAGCCCCGAATTGTTGACCTGGTTTTGTGCCGGGTGATGATCACGCTATTTATTTTCTCCAGCCTGCAACTGGCCGCCCCAATTGCAGATGAAGTTTTGCACAGCGGCCCGGAGCTGGTGGGCAACATGCTGGCGGCATCGGGCGCGGGCGCGCTGGTGGGCGCGTTGCTGGTAGCCCCGCAACTGCAACGCATCCGGCGGGCGGGCGCGGCGTTATGCGTGGCGCTGGCCTGGTCGGGCGGATGGCTGGCCGTCACGTCTTTCTTCTCCACCGCCCCCACCATTTTGCTGGGCATCTTTTTGTACAGCGTGAACATCCCAGTAGTGCTGACCAACGTGAGTTCGCTCGCCCAACTGCTCTCGCCGCCCGGAATGCGGGCGCGGCTGGGCGGCGCCATGCAAATGATTTCATCTGGCGCGCAACCGCTGGGCGCGCTGCTGGTGGGGTGGATGGGTAACGCGCTGGGGCCAATGCTCGCCATCCGCATAAACGGCGTGCTCATGACGCTGTTCGCGGTGGCGTTGTTTGTGTTCAGCGCCAGTTTTCGCAACTGGGAGCCAGCGCCATATACAGAACCATCGCTCGCGCCCGCAACCAGCTAGTCATCTGCCAGTATCATCGCAACATCGCCCATGTTCGAGATCATCGCCAACCTGCACATGCACACGCCATTCTCGGATGGCGAAAAATATCACCGCCAAATCGCGGCAGATGCAGCCAAAGCGGGCATCAACGCGGTCATCGTCACAGACCACAACGTGTTTGTGCGCGGGGTGGATGGCTACGTGAATGGCGTGTTGGTTTTGGCCGGCGAGGAAGTTCATGACGCCACACGTCAGCCGCAGGCCAGCCATTGCCTTGTGTATGGCGCGTGCGACGAGATGGCCGCGTTTGCGCCCAACCCGCAAAAACTGGTGACCGAGGTGGCGCGGCGGCGCGGGCTGAGCTTCTTCGCGCATCCCTTCGAGAAAGCCAGCCCCATCAGCCCGGATTTGATGGCGATACCCTGGCTGGATTGGGATGTGCGCGGCAACACCGGCTTTGAAATTTGGAACACCATGACCGAGGTCAAGGCCCGCAGCCCCAACTATTTGGCCGGGTTTTTGTGCGCGTTCTTTCCCTCGTTTTTTTTGCGCGGGCCTTTCCGCGAAACGCTGAAAAAGTGGGATGGGCTTTTGGCCGAGGGGCGGCGCGTGGTGGCGATTGGCAACGCCGATGCGCACGGCACGCCGTATCATCTCGGCCCCATCCGCCGCGAGGTGCTGCCCTACCAATATTTGTTCCGCTGCGTGAACACGCACGTGCTGCTAGATCGCCCGTTTGGCAAAAACCCCGATCGCGACGCGCAACTGCTTTACGATGCCCTGCGGGCGGGGCATTGTTTTGTGGGCTACGACCGCCCGCACACCACGCGCGGGTTTAGCTTCATTGCCAAAAGCGGGGCCGATGTGGCTGTGATGGGCGATGAGTTGCGCCGCAAGGCCGCCACCCTGTTTGAGGTGCGCTGCCCCGGCCTCGGCCACATCCGCCTGATTAAAGACGGAAAGGTGGTGGCGGCAAAATTTGGCCTGAATCTGGATTACCTGAGCATTGAGCCGGGCGTGTATCGCGTGGAGGTGCGGCGTTTCTTTCGCGGCTGGCTGCGCGGCTGGATTTATTCCAACCCAATTTACGTGCGGTAAATTCCCAAACGTATAATCTCGTTGTAAAACAAGTCAAAATATAAAGGAGAAAACCTATGTCTTCAAAAGCAGATTACAACGCACAGGAATGGGAAACCCTGCGCGACACGCCCATTTTTACCGCGCTGGCCATGCTGATGGCCAGCCCAAATGGGTTGGTTGGCGCGGTGCAGGAATCATCGGCGCTGGCCAAGAGCATGGCCGACGCCGCGAAGCACAGCAACCCGCTGATTGCCGCGCTAAACCAGCGCAGCGAGGGCGGCAACGAAGACCTGAAGAAATACATGCAAGAAACCGCCGCCCAGAAAAAGGGCGCGGAACTTCCGCAATTTCTTGAGGACAACGCCCTCATGATGTGCCGCTTGGCCGCCAGCATTTTGGCCGCCAAGGCCACCCCCGATGAAACCGAGCTTTACAAGAGCTGGGTGCTTCGGCAGGCCACCGCGGTGGCGCAGGCCGCCAAAGAGGGCGGGCAGACCATCTCTGCCAGCGAAGCAGAATTTCTGGGCGAGATTGGCGAAGCATTGACCAAATAGGAGATGGGGGATGGGGTTAGGGAACCAACCCCCATCCCCCCATCCTCAACCTCCATCTCCCCAGCCCCAAAATGCTCGTTGACTACCACACCCACACCTCGTTTTCTGCAGACAGCAACGCCGCGATGGAAGACCAGTGCCGCGCGGCCATAAAGCGCGGGGTGAAGCAGATCGCTTTTACCGAACACGAAGATTACAACCCCGACGACCCAACCAGTTTTTATTTTCAGCACGAGGAATACTGGAAGGAAATACAGCGTTGCCGCGCTTTGTTTGATGGGCAACTCATCGTGCGCGCCGCCATAGAGATTAGCGAGCCGCACCGCCACAAACAAAAAACCGCCGATATTTTGGCAAAGTATCCCTGGGATTACGCGCTGGGCTCGCTGCATTGGGTGGATCAAAAACACAACACCTACCTGCCAGAGTTCTTCACCAAATTTGGCGACTGGCGAAAATCGTGGCGGCTGTATTTTGACGAGCTGACCGAGCTTGCCAGCGAGGGCGAGTTTGATGTGATGTCGCACATAGATTACCCGGCGCGGTATGGCGGCGAGGTGTATGGCGATGGCTACGACATCCGCGATTACGAAGGCCAGGTGCGCGAGACGCTCAAAACGCTCATTAAACGCGGCAAAGGGATTGAGATTAACACCAGCGCGTGGCGGCGCGGCCTGCCCAACCCCAACCCGCCGGCCATCGTGGTGAAGTGGTACCGCGAGCTTGGCGGCGAAGTCCTCGCCATTGGCACAGATTCGCACGCGCCAAAAGACACCGGCACAGATTTTGCCCGCGCCGCAGACATCGCCCGCGCGGCGGGGTTCACCCAAATCGCCACGTTTGAGCGCAGGCGGGCGGGCTTTGTAGAAATTTAAGACGATAGACGATGGACGATAGACCATATACATCGTCCATCGTCCATCGTCCATCGTCCATCGTCATCATGCTCCCCTCTCTCCACCTCACCAAACTCCTCGTAAACCAGCCCAGCATTACAGACAGCGCGGATGAGACCAGCTACGCCGAATTTTTGGGCGGGGTGATGGCATCTCAGACGGCGTTTGCTGGCTCGGCAGATGGGATTCGCGCAATGCGCACGCTGCGCGATGACCACGAACGCTACAACCTGTTTGGGCTTGCCCGCAAAAGCGGGCGCAAAACAATTGCCTTGTGCGGGCATTACGATGTGGTGAGTGTTGAAAATTATGGCGCGTTGCAAGCGTTGGCCTTCGACACAGAAAAACTCCTCCCGGCTCTCATCAGCCAACTGGAAAAAGAGCCACAAACCGCCGAGGTTGCCCTGGCCCTGAAAGATTTGAAAAGCGGCGATTACCTGCCCGGCCGCGGCGCGTTGGATATGAAAAGCGGTCTGGCGATTGGGCTGGATGTGGCGAATCGCTTTGCCGCGTCATCTGGCGCGGGCAACCTGCTGTTTGTGGCCACGCCCGATGAAGAAAACGCCTCGCACGGGATGCGCAGCGCGGTGGAGCATTTGGCGCAGCTTGGCGCAGAGTGGAATTTGGACATCGTGGCCGCCATCAATTTAGATGCCTCGGTCAACCGCGGCGAGGACACCACTGGCCGCGCCGTTTTTCTGGGCACGGTGAGCAAACTGCTCGTCTCGGCGTTGTTCATTGGCAAACCAACCCACGCTGGCGCCCCGTTTGATGGCCTCTCGGCCAACCTGCTGGCCGCCGAGTTCGTGCGGGCGTGCGAGGTCAACCCGCTTTTGGCAGACATGGGCGGCGGTGAACCCGCCCCGGCTCCCATCACCCTGAAGATGACCGACCTGAAAGAGCATTACGATGTGACCACGCCAGCCATGAGTTGGGTGGCCCTCAACATGCTCTCTCACACCCGCACACCCGCGCAAGTGATGGCGCTCGCGACGCGCACCGCGCATCACGCCATGGCTCAGGCGCTGGCAGGCGCGCGCTCCCGCGCCAGGCGGTATGCCACCGCAAGAGATGGCGGTCGCCGCGCGGGCGGGCTTCATCAAAATGAACAATTTGATTGGCAGCCGCGCGTGATGACCTTTGCCGAGTTGGTGGAGTACACCCGCCGGGCGCGCGGCGAGGCGGCGCTGCAAGCGTGGCGCGATGAGGTGGCAACGCTGCGCGGCGATTTTCCATCGCGCTGCAAAACCGCCACCGAGAAATTGGCGCGGCTGAGCGGCGTGGAAGGCCCGTGCGCGGTCGTGGGCATCGCCTCGTTGTATTACCCGGCCACGCATTTGGGGGATGGCGATGCGGCCTTCCGCGAGGCCATTGACCGCGAAGTGACGCGCATGAGCGCGGAAACCGGCGACCCCATTTACACCCGCGGCTATTTTGAGGGCGTCTCGGACATGAGCTTTATTGGCTGCGAGGATTCACCGGAGAACGCCAAAATTGTGATGGACAACACGCCCATTTGGAACAGCGGTTTGTTTTTTGATTACGAGCTGGCCGCTAAACGGCGCATCCCCATCGTTAACATTGGCCCCTGGGGGCGCGATTATCACCAGCGGGCCGAGCGCGCGCACATTCCATATTCGTTTGGCGTTGTGCCAGAGTTGGTTTTCAGAATCGTTCAGCGTGTTTTGGGAGAATAAAGAGCAAAGCGGCATTTTGTGAGCGACACATTTAATGTTTTTGATCGCGCAAATACCTGTGCGTTATGATTAAGAAAGTTCAATGCGTGAGTGGCGCTGAAACTTGCCCGGAGAATGATTGAAGAAGTCCGCTGTTTCTTGAGATAGTTCCCAACGGCGTTGGTTAACCAAGAGAACAAATAAGCGGCGCTTAAAAATATCAGCGTATAATTTGGCCTCTTGCGGGGAATGGCGCAGTCTGGTAGCGCGCACGGTTTGGGACCGTGAGGTCCCGGGTTCAAATCCCGGTTCCCCGACTCCACAGAAATTTTTTCTGTCGTAAATATCATCATCATTCCCAGAGCAAAATCTTTTGCCCTCGCCGCGGAATCGCGCTGGCGAAAAATCAAACGTCATTTGACTTGAAAAACACTCTGCGGATTCTGGCAAGCCCGGAAGCGCAAAATCCACCATACAAGAAGAAAATAAAATGAGCGAAACAAAAAACCTCGAAGAATCCACTCAACCTGAGACCCCCGCAGAAACAGCGATTGAAGCGCCCGCAGAAATTGGCGCCCCAGCCAGCGAAGAAACGCCGATGATCGGCGAAGCGGGGCCAGCCGCAGCCAGCGAAGAAGGCGCGCCAAAGAAGCGCGAGAAACAGGCTCAGCCTCAGCACCCGCCCAAGCAACAGCCGCGCCCGCGCAACTTGTTTGACATGGCGCAACTGGATAAAGAAACGCTGGGCGACCTGCGCGAACGCGCCAAGACCCTGGATATTTCCGGGTACAGCAAACTTAAAAAAGACGACCTGATTGTCAAGCTTTTGCAAACCCAGGCCGAGCGCCAGGGGTTGGAGCTGCGCGGCGGCGTGATTGACATTGTGGATGACAACATTGGGTTTTTGCGCGCAGAGCATTACCTGCCCGGCCCCGGCGATATTTACGTGTCGTCCTCGCAGATCAAACGCTTTGGCCTGCGCACCGGAGACATGGTGGTGGGTCAGGTTCGCCAGCCGAAGGATAACGAAAAGTATTACAGCTTGCTGCGCGTGGAGACGGTGAACGGCATGGATCCCGAAACCGCCAAGAGCCGACCTTTCTTTGAGAAGATGACGCCCATCTTCCCGCAGGAAATGTATAACCTTGAAACCAAGGATCACAAGACCAGCGGGCGGTTGATTAACCTTGTGGCGCCCATTGGCCGCGGGCAGCGCGGCATGATTGTGGCCCCGCCAAAAGTGGGCAAAACCACTTTGCTGAAGGATATTGCGAACGCCATCAGCCAAAACCACCGCGACGTGCACTTGATGGTGGCGCTGATTGCTGAACGCCCGGAAGAAGCCACCGACATGGATCGCTCGGTTGAAGGCGAGGTGATCTCATCTACCTTTGACGAGCCGGTGCAAAACCATGTGCGCGTGGCCGAGATGGTGCTGGCCCGCGCCAAGCGTTTGGTGGAATGCGGCAAAGACGTGGTGATTTTGATGGACTCGCTCACCCGCTTGAGCCGCGCGTATAACCTGACCGTGAACTCCAGCGGGCGCACGCTCTCTGGTGGTATTGACCCCGCCGCGCTTTATCCGCCAAAAGAGTTCTTTGGCGCTGCGCGAAAGATTGAAGAAGGCGGCAGCCTCACGATCATCGCCACCGTGCTGGTAGACACCGGCAGCCGCATGGACGACGTGATTTTCGAAGAGTTCAAAGGCACGGGCAACATGGAAGTGCATCTCTCGCGCCGTCTGGCCGACCAGCGCATTTTCCCCGCGATTGACGTGGAGAAAAGCGGCACCCGCCGCGATGACCTGTTGCTGGGTGAGAAGACCGCGCAGAAGGCATATCTCATGCGCCGCATGTTGGCAAAACTCACCACGCCCCAGCCGCAAGGCGCGGGCTACGACCTCACCACCGCCATGGAGGCCTTCCTCCAGCGCTTTGGCAAGACCAAGACCAACGACGAGTTCCTGGCCTCGCTGGGCAGCGGCAGCGGAAGAGAGCTTTAGGAATGCAAAATGCGGAATGCGAAATGCAAAAAGGCTTCTTCTTGCATTTTGCATTCCGCATTTTGCATTTTGCATTTTTGAATGACAGAACCCGACGAGTTTGATCTGGACCAGACCACCCGCGTGCGGGCGCGGGCCGCGCACGGCGCGTATCGCGTCACGCGCGGCAAAACGGTCATTGGCGAGGAACTCTGGCAGATTTTGCATTTGCGCAACGGCATGACCCGCGTGATGACCGAGATCAGCATGCGCTGGCCGGTGGCGCACCAACATCGCGTGCGCTTTGACCTGAACGAAGCCTGGCAGCCAGACAACGTATGGGCCGAGGTGGAAAGCCAGGGCTCTCGCTTTAACGGCCACTTCACCCGCGAAAGCGAAAACGTTTTGCACGCGCGAACGCGCCGCACGGTTTTGCAACGCCAGGAAACGCCCAAAAACAAGCCCGCCAGCGATGAACCCGAACCACTGCAAACATTTCGCTCAACACCCAGCAAAGTTATTTTGAACGAGCCATTGGACTTTGGCAATGACGCGCAAATTGACTTCAACTCGCCGCTGTTCAACTTTGTCATTTTGCGGCGGCTGGCCGGGGCGGTGGGCAGGGTGATGGAACCCGGGACGGTGAAAACGTTTGGCTCGGTGGTCATTACCTTGCCGCACCTCAAACCCATCCGCGCAACCCAAACCTACGCCTGCGTGGATCAAACACCACCAAAAGACAAAAATTTTGGCTACCCGGTTTGGCATTACCGCATCACAGAGCCGGGCAACGCAGGCGCGCAAACGCAGGTGTGGGCCAACGCGCACAACATTCCTGTGCAGATGGAAGTGACGTTGAACGGCGCGACCCACATCACCGAGTTAACCAGCTTTCATTGGCGCGACGCGTAAAAGCCGCGCGATTTTGCATATCCGGGGCGCATCTGGAAAAACAAAAAAAGCGAACGCGCAAACGTTCGCTTTTTTTATGAGCCGCATAGGAATCGAACCTATAACCTAATGATTAAGAGTCATTTGCTCTGCCAGTTGAGCTAGCGGCCCATTTAACCAAGCGGGTGGATTATACCAAAGCCCGCGGGCGCGTTGATGCATTCTCGATTGGGGCAAAATTTAATTGGCAAAATAGAACGAGCCGGGCAAGGGTAAACTAACGACCAGCAACAAAAAATGAACACCTTCATTGGCCGAGTCATCAGCGCGAACACGCGCGGGTTTGTGTTTGGCACCCGTGTGCCCAAAACAGATGTGCCCGTGTTTGGCTCGCTGGTGAAAACCAAAATTGCCTACCGAGACACCACCGTGTTTGGCTTGATTTACGATATTCAAGTGCTGGAAGACGGCATGACCAAAATGCTCTCGGTGGCCGATAACGTGAAGCCGGAGGACATCGCGTTTCAGCGCAGGCGGCGCGTGCCGGTGGAGGCGCATGTGCTGCTGGTGGGCTACCGCGAAGGCGCGGGCGCCATCCGCCACGGGCTGCCCGCCCAGCCGCCCATCACGCTGGATGAAATTGCGTGCTGCGAGCCGGACGAGGTGAGCGAGTTTACCCAAAAGCAGGATTTCTTCCGCATCATTTTAGAATCGCGGGATTGCCCAGCCGATGAGTTGATTGCCGCCAGCGTGCGCGAGGCCGGCGCGATGCGCGGCGAGAGCCAGCGCAAAACATTTGCCCTTGAATGCGGGCGCGAACTGGCCCGGCTTTTGGCAAATGATGGGGCGCGGCTGGAAGGGTTGTTGAGAAGGATTCAGTAAAGAAATGAGAAATAAGAAATAAGAATTTTTGCGGCGCAAGACTCTAATTTCTTATTTCTCGTTTCTTATTTCTTCACATTATGGATGAAATAAACAACGAAACACCGGTGATCTTTTTTGGCGGGGAGCCGCAGGGCGCGCGGCAAAAGCTGGGCGTGGTGGTGGGCGGGTCGCTGAGCGAGGGCGTGCTGGTTAAGCTGGACCGCGACACGCTGATTGAGGGCTTGAGCGTGGGCAGCTACGTGACGATTGACGGCCAGACCAACCGCAAATTTTTTGGCCTCATCACCGATATTGCGCTGGACGCGACCGACCAGAAAATACAAAAAACGCCGCCAACGGATGAGTTCATCGCGCAGGTGTATCGCGGGACGGCGGTGTATGGCACGCTGGCGGTCAAGCCCATGCTGGTGATGGAAGCCGGGGCCGAGCGAAAACCCATCAAAACAGTGCCAGCGCATTTTACGCAGGCCTACCGCTCTACCCCAGAAGAAGTGCAGGCCATTTTTGCCGAGCCAGACAGCAAAACTTATGAGATTGGCTCGGCGCTGGACAACGATAAGCTCAACATCCGGTTGAATCTGGAGCGGTTCGTGGAGCGGTCTAGCGCGGTATTTGGGCGCAGCGGCACGGGCAAAACATTCCTCACCCTGCCCTTGCTCGCCAGCGTCATCCATCAGCAACTGGCCTCGGTGCTGATTTTTGACATGCACAACGATTACGGCTACACGCTGAAAGGCGACAAAAACCGCAAGTTGAAAGGGCTGAAGCAGCTCAACGCCATCGCCAGCCGCATCACAATTGTGACGCTGGATGAGGCCTCCTCGCGCTTGCGCAACTCGCGGCCGGAGTTTGCGCTCAAAATCGGCTACGATCAAATTGAGGTGGAGGACATTGAAATGCTGCGAGATGTCCTCAGCTTGAGCGATGTGCAGGTGAACGCGCTGTTTTTGCTCAAGCGCAAGTTTCCCAAAGATTGGATTCGGCAATTGCTAAACGATGAGGTTGACCCCGGCGTGCAAGAGCTATTTGACAGCGGCAAAATTGTGGAAGGCACATACGGCGCGATGCAGCGCAAGCTCACCCGCCTGCTCAAGTTTGACTTTTTGCAAGACCGCGTCGCGGATGATTTTGTCACGCGCATCATTGGACATTTGGAGCGCGGCGAGAGCGTGGTGGTGGAGTTTGGCCGTTACGGGAGCGACTTGCCCGCGTATGTGTTCGTAGCCAACTTCCTCACGCGGCGCATTCACCGGCGCTATGTGGAAATGAAGGAAACCGCCGAGGGCAGCGGCGGCGCAGAACCGCAAAAGCTGGTCATCGCCATCGAGGAAGCGCACAAGTTTTTGGAGCCGGGCATCGCCGAGCTGACCATCTTTGGCACAATCGCCCGCGAGCTGCGCAAATACAACGTCACGCTGCTCATCGTAGATCAGCGGCCCTCGCAAATTGACGCGGAAGTGATGAGCCAAATTGGCACACGCATCACCTGCGCGTTGAGCGATGAGAAAGACATCTCTGCGGTGTTCACCGGCGTGAGCGGGGTGCAAGAGTTGCGCAGCGTGCTGGCCGCGCTGGATAGCAAACAGCAGGCGCTGATTATGGGTCATGCCGTGCCCATGCCGGTGGTGGTGAAGACCGCCGAATACGGCGAGGCGATGTATGCGCGCTACGCGATTGGCGACGACGCCGAGAAACGCCAGAATTTGCTGCACGGCAAAAAGTCCGCGCCAGATGATTTAATTTGAGGCGTTTTGAGTAAGAACGGGGTTTAAAGAATCGGGCGAAAGTTCAGAAGTCGGACGGCTAAGACTTGAGCAAGCCTGTCATTCTGAGGAGCGCAGCGGCGCGAAGCAAAGCTGTGCGACCCTTTGGCAAGCTCAGGGCAGGCTGAATCTCTGCGAAATCCTGGCTAAGAAAGAATTAGCCAGAGATTCTTCGCTCCCTCTGGTCGCTCAGAATGACATTTTTCGGCTCATTTTGCTTATCCAAAACTGGCGTTAATTTGACGGGTTTGGATAAAACGATTGCGGAGTCCGTTCATCCTGAGCGCGACTGCGAGGCACGAGCAAGAGCAGTCGAAGGATGACTGTCTTGCCCGGTGCAAAACCTTGACCGTGAGCCGCTCTTCGACTGCTCGCTTTGCTCATCCGTTCACCCTGAGTTTATCGAAGGATCAGGGCGAACGGAACAAAAAAGAGGTCGGGCTTTTGCGCAAAGCCCGACCTCTTTTTTACGATCACGATTCACTTACATGCCGGTTGAATCTTTCACCGGCACATCCAGCGTCATCTCTTTGCCAGATTGGAACTTGAGCGTGAGTTTGATGGTCTTGCCCGTCATCATGTCCTGCTTCAGGTTCATGATCATGATGTGATACCCACCCGGTTTTAGCTCAACGGAGCCGTTCGCGGGCACGTCCAGCCCGCCTTGCACCGGGGCCATTTGCATCATGCCGCTGGCGTCCATCTTTGTCTGATGAACTTCCACCATCATCGAATAATCTGGCACACTGGCGCTCACCAGCTTGTCTGCCGCCCCGGCATTGGCAAGGGTCATGTAGGCGGCGCTCACGCCGCCCGCCTTGGCGGCCCGCGCCCAGGGGTCTTTTGCGGTGATGGCGTTTCCGCCAGCGGGCGCGGCAGGCGCGCCACACGCGGCAACAAGGGTCATGGTCACAGCCGCGATGGCGGCCAAAAATGTTCTGCGGTTCATGGTTTTCAATTACAAATTACTAATTACAAATTACAAATTGGGTTTGCGAATGAGGAAAGCCAAGAATTACCAGTTACGAAACCGAATTCGTAATTAGTAATTCGTAATTTGTAATTTTAGGTGGTGGCGTTTCTGGGGCAAGCGCAAGCTGGCGCAAGATGGGCATGACGGCCAGCCGCGCCTGCGCAAGAGCGACCACGCGGACAGGCGTTACGCCCGCGGGCGCAAGCGCCTGCGTCACCTGCTCGTAAGTTTGCTGCATGTCATTAAGCGGCGCTGGATTAGATGATGGCTGAGTCATGCCACAATCCGGCATAAAACTTTGGCCCAGCAGCCGCGCCGGCGCGTGCACCATCTGCACCTGCGCCCCGGCCTGGCAATGCAGCACACACGCCACCGGCGCAAGCGCCATCACCAGCGCAAAGACAGGCGCAACCAGCCGCCATTTCAACCAGGTAACCATTCGCTTGCAAAGTATACTCACCGCCTTAATCATGTCACCCCAAGACCCATCGCTTTGGATTATTCTAGGCATCATCGGCCTTTTGACCTTTGCCATTCGCCTGTCTTTTATTGAATGGCTGGGGGCAAAGAAAATTCCAGCGGTGTTCACCCACACCCTGCGGTTTGTGCCGCTGGCCGTGCTCACCGCCATCATCTTTCCAGAAATTTTTATGCGCAATGGCGAGATGGCCGTGAACCTTGCCAACACGCGCATGATCGCGGGGATCGTGGCCGGGCTGGTGGCGCTGCGCTCAAAAAATGTTTTGCTCACCATCGCCGTTGGCATGGGCATGTTTTGGATTTTGCAGGTGGTGACCCATGCGGCGAACTGAGTTTATGCGCGGCTGGCGCGATGAATTGCCCATCTTGCTGGGTGTGCTGCCGTTTGGCGTCATTTACGGCGCGCTGGCAATCAAGGCCGGTTTGCCCCCGCTGATGGCGCAGCTCATGTCGTGTATCGTGTTCGCTGGCTCGGCGCAGATTATTCAAACCCGGCTGGTGGCGGCGGGCGCGCCCGGGCTGATTATGATTGTGACCGGGTTTGTGGTGAACCTGCGCCACGCGTTGTATAGCGCATCGGTCGCGCCACATGTGCGCCACCTCAGCCGCCCGTGGAAGTGGCTGCTGGCTTATCTGCTCACCGATGAGGCCTACGCGGTGGTCATCACGCGCTACACCAGCAGCGAGCGCGTGCCCTCGCCAGATTTCCGTCATTGGTATTACTTTGGGGCAGGGATGGCGCTCTGGACGACATGGCAGCTCAGCACGGCGGCGGGCGTGTTTTTGGGGGCGCAAATCCCCGAAAGCTGGGGGCTGGATTTTGCGCTGCCCATCACCTTTATCGCGATTGTTGTGCCTTCGCTAAAAGATCGCGCGGGCATGGCCGCCGCGCTGGTGGGTGGGTTGGTGGCGCTGGCGGCGTTTGGCCTGCCGCTCAAACTTGGCCTCATCGTGGCGGCCATTTTTGGCATTTTGGCCGGGATGATTGTGAGCGCACGACGAAGATAACGAAGTGACCAGCGGCTAAAATACGCACATGACGATAGAACCCGCCATCACCATTGCCGAATTTACAAAGCGATACGACGCCGCCCGCGAAAGGCTGACCGATTTTGTATATGACCTGGCCGAAGCGCAACTGAGCAAAACGCACGATGCGGCGGGTTGGGCGGTTAAAGATCATCTGATTCAC
>Ga0209582_1000290_pt1 | contig 39613 bp, 62 predicted proteins | sample KloWWTmetKNB5Kit_FD_187176 | JGI IMG/M metagenome (GOLD analysis project Ga0209582, IMG submission 187176) | Active sludge microbial communities from Klosterneuburg, Austria, studying microevolution and ecology of nitrifiers - Klosterneuburg... | ecosystem: Engineered > WWTP > Aerobic digester >...
CGACCGCGCCGTCGCCCTCGACCGCGACCGCGCCCGCGCCGTCGCCCTCGACCGCGCCCTCGCCCTCGCCCTCGCCCTCGCCCTCGACCTCGACCTCGACCGCGCCGTCGACCTCGAAAACTTCAAAAAAGCGGTTGAAAAAATCGCGGCTGAAATGTCGGAATCTGAATAAGTTGCCGTATCTTTGTCCTGCTCGAATGAGAGCCGCCCGACGTGGAAAATCGGGATGAAATAGTTAAACGCTCGGTGCATGAGCAATCGAATTTTTTGAACTGCCCTCGCAGTTTTCAACCGAAAAGGGATGCACCCCCTTTGTTGGCTATTCCAAAGCCCGGTTGAAAATTGTTGAGGGTTTTTTATTTATGAAAAATGGAAATGACAGGATTTGAACACTGTACAAGTGAGGGGCAACTTTGGCTCGGACTTACTGTGCTTTGCAAAGGGCAAACAGGCGTGATTGAGTGGAACGAGGCATATAGAAGCGACTATTATACTGGGCTTCACCCGCTAACGGCGAACGAGCCGTTTAAAGTTGTTTTCAAAAACGGCGATACGTTCTATCCGTATTTCGCCGCAAATGACGGGGCTTTTTTTCACGTTGAATCATTGCCGTTTAGGGTTGGCAGTCGCGTGTTTTGGACTGCCGACGGCGAAACCGTAAAGGTTGAGATAGCAAAAGACGAAGATGGGTACTTCGTTATTTGCGACGATGACAGGGGCGCTTGCATAAACAGATGGAGGTTTTTAGGGGAAATGGAAAAGTACGTTTCATCCGTCATAAAAAAATAAGCCGCAATCATTTTACAGCATCTTTGCTTTATCCAAAAAATATTTGAAGATTCGGGAATAGTGCCGTATCTTTGTCTTGCCTAAAGAGGCCGCCGACCGTCAATCGGCGTAAAAAAGTCGAAATCATTTTTTCATATTGGCGCTTTTTTGAGCGCGGGCAAAGGGGGTTTTACGACTTCCCCCGCATCAGGCTTGACAACCTGACCCGCACTCAAAGAGGCGCTTTTTTATTGGTGAAAAATGCCAAACCATTGCTATCAAAAATTGAAATTTCATTATCACGGCTCTGCAAACAGGCTTGATGCTGTCTTCGCTTACCTGACAAACAGCGATGGGCTTATTGATTTTCAAAAAATCATACCTCAGCCTGACGGCATCCAAGACCCTAACCCAAATCATCTTTCAGACTCCGAGCGTGACTGGTGCATTGAGAATTGGGGGACAAAATGGAACGCCTACAATGTGCGAAAACTCTTTAGAGAAAGATGGAAACTTGGATTTGAGTTTACTACAGCATGGAGCGTCCCATCTCCGATTTTAGAAAAAATATTTGCAATGTTCCCGGACGTTAACAAGGAATATGTTGCAGCCGATGACGGTGGTTGGATAGCGGAAATGTGGCAATATGACAGCGATACAGCAACATTCATAAAAACCAACTTTTCGGGCGAATCCAATAAGTTTCAACTGGCGCTTTTCTGCGCACTTAATACAAAATATTGACATGAGCAAAGACCGCGACTTCAAAGGTGTATGGATTCCAAAACACATTTGGCTGAATCCGCAACTTTCACCGATTGAAAAACTTTTCCTCGCTGAAATTGACAGCCTTGACAACGACGAAGAAAAAGGCTGCTTCGCCTCAAATGAGTATTTCGGAAACTTTTTCGGAATATCAGAAGGCAGCGCGGCCAATATCATTTCTTCGCTGCGCAAGCGCGGCTACGTTGTGCAAGTCTTTTTTAACGGACGGGTAAGGGGCATCAGCCTTCACGAAAACGTGAAAGCAGGTTTCATGCCGGACGGTTCGAGCCTTCACGAAAACGTGAAAGCAGGTTTCACGAAAAAAGGAAAGCAGGTTTCACGAAAACGTGAACATACTAATATAGTAGATAACAAAGAAGATAACAAAGAAAGAGAAGGTAGCGCGGGCGCAAGCGACCCGCTTCTCCCCCCTTTCAAAAAAGTCGGAGAAATTGAAACCTTAGAAGCCGAAAAAGAAAAACCCCTCCCCCCCGTTGCGCCCGCCCCCCCTCCCCAAAACGGCGCTACCCGCGTCAAACTCTACGACTATGAACTGCCGGGCGTGACGCTCGTTGACAGCGTTTCGCCGATAACAAAGCCCGAAAAGACGGGGCGGGAACAGGCGGCAAGGGAGCGAAAGGAAAAAGAACTGGACTTGGCGGCGCGGGTAATCGAACACCTCAACGCGAAGGCCGGGCGCGATTTTCGCGTAAATGCTGGCACAACCGCCAAAGGCATAATCGGGCGGGCAAAGGAGGGGTTCACAGAGGCCGACATGATGACGGTAATTGACTTCAAAACGGCTGAATGGAAAAACGACCCGCAATTTTACCAGTACCTCAGACCTTCTACGCTTTTTTGCCCGAAACACTTTGAAGAGTATTTACAGGCGGCGAAGGCGGCGAAGCCAAGCGCACAGCCGCAGCCGAACGGCAAAACAAGTTCGCTGAACAGGTCGGGCGGCGATTTGTCGAACTATCAAAAACCACAACTTTTTTAAATGCCGAACCTTGAAGAAATAGCCCGGAAACTCGCTGGCAACCTTTCTCCCGAACAAATGCGGGAAAGGTGGGCGGCGCGGGAAAACGGCGACAAGTTCACCGCTCCTGAAAGAAGCGATTCCGAACGCGCCTACTGGCAAGAGGTTTTCAGGGAGCGAGAACCCGCTAACGCCCTATTTGTCACGCGCTCCACCCGGCAAGAAATGGAGTATAATGCAGCCCGGAGCAAGGTGTGGGCTTTGATGCAGTTGCGGGCGGCACACATATCCGACCTGCAAAACGAGCCGTTTGAATGGGATATGACACCGGAATTTGCGGCAGCCCTTCGCGGCCTGACAAAGTATTTCATAAACGACCCGTCGGCAGAACATGACGGGAAGCCGCTGCCGCTCACAAAAGGGCTTTTCATTTATGGCGCGGTGGGAACGGGCAAAACAGAAATCATGCTGATTTTTGAGCGGTTTTGCCGGGACAACAACCTGACAAAAGCATTTCAGTTTTCGAGCCTTAGCAAGATTTATACAGACGCGAAGGCAAGCGCCGATTTTGACCCCATTGCCCCGAACGTGTGTTTTGACAGGTGTTTCGATGAGTTTGGCCGCTACACGGGCGCGGTAAAAAGGTATGGCGACGACCTCGACATAAACGAGGCGATTTTAGAGCAGCGTTATGAACGGTTCAAACGGTACGGCCAACTTACGCACCTTGTCAGCAACATGGACACCAACGAGGCAAAGGACAGATTCAGCCCGATGATTTTTGACCGCGTTCGGTCAATGTGCAGCGGGATTTACTTCAAAGGAGAAAGCAAAAGGAAATGACCCTCCACCCTGACATATCATTTTCAGAGCTCGTTGACTACTGCCGCCTTTGCCACGAACACGGCGACATGGCGCGGCGGGTGAAAGTTGACAAGCCGACGCTTCAAAGGATTCGGCAGGTTAGCGGCGCGGTCGCGCCATGCACCCGGTTTTTAGGCGTTAAATTCATCGCCCGGCAATCGTCGGGGAAATAAAAAAACATCAAAAATGGCACTCACCGGACATCAAAAGCAAATTATCCGAGACGCGCAAGAGCGCGGCGGGCGAATCACAAAAAAAGAGATTGTCAAAATGTATGGGCGCTGCTACTATCACAACGGCGCGTTCCATTTGGGCAACATCCTTTCCCGCATGGTAAAAAGCGGCCTTTTGATTCGTGAAAAGCCGGGTGTGTTCACGGTCGGCAAGGGCAAGAAAAACAAGCCCGCCGTCATTGTTGAAAACCAAACAGAACTTTTTAAATGAAAAAACTAAAGAGACTTTTTTGGCAGACGGTTTTCTTTTTTGAGGAAATAGGCCGTCAAAACGACCTGCTTTATACGGGCATCGGAGCGCCGTACGAAAAGGTGCACTGGTGTAAAACCAGAAACGGCTTTAAATTTTCGTGGATGTTGGCCGGGCTGCGTTGTGATATTAGAAACCCTTGAGCATGAAAAAGCAAAAGAAACAGCCCTCCCCCGCCGAACTGCGAAAGAAGTGCGAAGAAAAAGAGGCGGCTATCCTTAGCGCCGTCAGAAAGTGCGGATTGGCAACGCGCCGCTATTTTGTGCGGCGCATCAAAGAGGCGGGCAAGATGGCGGCAGAACAGGCCGAAAGCGAGTTTGAGCGGTTGTTAATCGCCGGGCATATCGTGCGGCGCGGGGCGAACGGGGCGGGCGACGTGGAGTATTTTGAGGGGAGATAAAAAATATTTTCGCTTGCCTATTGTGTAGGCAAAAAAGTTGTTTTATCTTTACGGCGAACAAAATTTTCATGAAATGAATGATAAAACTTTAAAGGCGTTAAACACGCTTATTAGCGAAATTTGTGAGCATAAAACCCTTGACGAAAGGGTAAGTTTGATAAATGCGGTCAAAGGGAGAATACACGAAATTTCTCCATTTAAAAATGAACCAGTTGATTTTGTCGCGTGGGTTAAAAATGAAAAAGTGGTTGCTAATGATTACAACCCAAACAACGTTGCCCCTCCCGAAATGCAACTTTTGGAGGTTTCAATAATCAGTGACGGCTACACTCAGCCAATCGTAACGTTTCCCAATGAAGAAAAGATTGAGGTAGTTGACGGATTCCACCGTAGTCGCGTTGGCAAAGAATCTGTTTTGGTGAAAAGCAGGGTAAGCGGATTTTGCCAGTTGTTACAATCCGAAAAGAAAAGCAAGATAAGAACGAGCGCATAGCGTCAACGATTCGCCACAATCGTGCAAGGGGCAAGCATCAAGTAAACGCTATGAGCGAAATTGTCATTGAACTCAAAAACAGAAATTGGAACAACAAGCGAATAGCCTCAGAATTAGGCATGGATGAAGACGAAATTTTGAGGCTTTGTCAAGTTAGTGGCCTTGAAAGCCTTTTCAAAGACAATGATTTTAGCCGGGCATGGGTTGCTGATGGGAGTATGGATGAGAGTTTTGAATATATGACAGACGAAGTAGTAGAAATGGACTTAGTAAGAATCCCAAACGAAGATGACGAAGACCGTATTTTTCACACATTTGACAAATGGGAGTGTGTGCTATATGACTTTTTTGAAACAACGCACAGGACATTTACTTCTGCTCAATGCGAATACAAATATCTCGAATTGCTTGGTAATTTGGAGCAATTTAGAGCGGTGCTTAAAATGGTTGTAGAGGAATGGGTTTTTTCATGTGAACACAACTTGACAAACAAGGCAATGAATCGAATAGCGTGGCTTGGTCAGGCGGCGTTGGCGTACAAATATAAGATTCCCGCCAAATTTAGCACGGGATGGAGTTTGTTGAGCGAAGAGCAAAAACAGGCGGCAAATGAAGTGGCCTTAGAAACCCTTAATGAATGGCTGAAAAAAAAAGGGCTTGAGCCGATAACAATGGAAGAAGCAATTTCTTTTGAAAGACAAGTTGAACTCTACTAAACATGAAAAAATACATTGATAAAAACGTTTATCAGGCAAGCAAAGAAAGGGTTGCAAAGGCTTTTGACTTGTTTGAGCGGGTGTATGTGTCTTTTTCTGGAGGGAAAGACAGCACCGTAATGTTACACATGGTTATGGATGAGGCAATTAAGAGGGGCCGCAAGGTTGGCGTTTTGATAATTGACCTTGAGGCTCAATACGATGACACAATTCAGCACATTAAGAGGTGTGTAAGATTCTACGAAAAACATATTGACCTGCATTGGTTTTGCGGCGAACTGCTTTTAAGAAACGCTGTTTCAAACTTTCAGCCAAAGTGGGTTTGTTGGGATGAAACAAAAAAAGATATTTGGGTTAGAGAAAAGCCACTTGAGGCTTCTGATTTGTCTAAATATGACTTTTACACGCCTAAAATGGAATTTGAGGAATTTATGGTTTTGTTCGGAGAATGGTATTCCAAAGGCGTTTCAACGGCGGCCTTTATAGGTATTCGTTCCGATGAAAGCCTTCATCGTTATCGCGCCATTGTGTCGAACAAAAAGGGCTTAATGAAAGACGGCCACCAATGGACTACGCGGGTTTCTGGAGAACTTTACAATGTTTATCCACTTTACGATTGGAAAACTCAAGACATTTGGGTTTATCTTGGCAGAAACAAACACCTTAGTTCAAATTCGATTTATTCAAAAATGAGTTTGGCAGGTGTTCCTATTTCACAACAAAGGCTTTGCCAACCATATGGAGACGACCAAAGAAAGGGCATTTGGCTTTATCATATTTTAGAGCCTTGCACATGGTCAAGACTTATTTCACGGGTAAATGGAGTAAATAGCGGCGCTCTTTATATTTCAGAGAAAGGGAATATGACAGGATATGACCACGTCACTAAACCGGAATGGATGAATTGGCAGCAATACACAAATTTTCTTTTAAGTACAATGCCAAAAATAACCCGCGAAAATTATGTCTTTCGGTTTAAAAAATTCATTGTCGGATGGAAAAAGCGGGGTTACGAAGTAATTCCAGACGAAGCGCCGCACACACTTGAAATTAAGTGCTGGTGTCCTTCATGGCGAAGAATGTGCAGGTGTATTTTGAGGAATGATTTTTATTGCAAAGGGCTTGGACAGGCGCAGCCAAAGTCAGAGGCTTACGAAAAATTCAAAGCAATTCAGTTGAAAAACAGAAAAATAAAGAAAATGCAAATTAAACAACAAATAGCGGCCTTGACATTCTTCCAAGAATTAGGCGAACATTAAAACTCATTCATCTTGTTCAAAGGCTGCCTTAGCCCTGCAAGGGGGCGGGCAGCCGAATTTGAAACTACACAATGACAAAAGAACATTTTGAGCAAACCGCCTTCTTCAAAGGCCAACGCGCCATTTTCGACGGCATTTTGGCCGTTGAGATTGTCGGGTTTTCCAAGTTGCGGCGAACGGTAACGATACAAGCGGGGGGCGATACGCGGGAAGTTGGAATCGAATTTGTCGAACTCCTCACCCCAGACCCGCTCACAATATGCCGAGAAATCTTGCGGCGCTTGAACGACCCCCTCAATGAGGGTTATCAAACGCGGCTGGATTCGGATTTGAGGGGACAGATTGAAAAATTGTTTAAGAATGAGCAGCAGGTTTAAGGGCTGGAGCGCAAAGCCAAAAAAGGCGCAGCCAGAATACAAGATACAGGCTGCCTTTGTGCGGGAAATGTCGCTTCGATACCCGAAAATTATGGTTTTCAGCGACACGGCGGCGCACATCAAAAAGACACAGATTCAGCAGGTGAGGGCGAACGCCCTTAGCACACCCGGCGAGAAGTGGCCGGACGTTTTCATTGCGCAGCCGTCGGGCGATTGGTGCGGCCTGTTTCTGGAGTTTAAGGCAGAAACGCCGTACAAGGTTGACGGTGCGACGTTGAAGAAAAACCCGCACGTTGAGGCGCAGCGCGACACGATGGCAAGGCTCAGCAATCGCGGGTATTACTGCTCTTTTGTTTGGAGCGTTGAACAGGCGATGAAAATCGTTGAATGGTATTTGAGCCTATAAGGGTTATGCGGAACCAAACTTTCTTTCCGCTATGAAAGGACTTTTCATGCCCGCGCTCTTCGCGCTCCTTGCCCTTGCCGCTTGCAACAAAACCGTTCCCCCTGCTAAACCCGCCCCGTTGCCGGAAATTTCACAGAGCATCCAGTTCTATTCCGGCCACCTGCTCGCCATGTTTGAGAACGGCGAACAAGCGGCTATCTACTTCGACACGCTCGGTGCAAGCGTTATGCTTCCCGCAAAGGGGCAATTTGAGATTGACGGGCAATATTTCTGCGACCGCACGGGATGGCGGTGCATTGACCGGAATACGGGCGACTACATCGTGCTGTACCGCAACGGCTTCGCGTCTGCGATGCTTCGCGGTATGCACGTTAACCTAATGCCCGCCAAAATCGGCACAGAGTTTGCGACAAAATAAATGAAGGCCAACGCTTGAGATTAAGGTTTCATCAAACCCCGCTTTTGAAAAGTCAAAGGCGGGGTTTTGTTGTTTAAAAAATATTTTTACCTTTGTGACAGTCAACCGTGAATCGGTGACTATAAGGCGGAAAGCGGCAGTTCGCGGGTGAAAGATTTGCGGGCTGCTGCTTATTTCAAAACAGTCAAAAACATGGAGACTTTTTACCCGGTAACGACAATCCGAATCAAATCCGGTTTTGCACCAACGCTTCTCACAAAAGTCGAAGCCGGGCAAACGTGGAGCGGCAACGTGAACGCCGTCGGGATTTTCACGTTCTGGATTGCGGACAGCACGGGCAAGTTGCACCGGGCGCAGGTCGCAAAAAGTGACCCACGAATTGAAATTTTGAAATGATATGAGCCTCTACAAAGTAAGACAGCCAATCGCTTTTTTTAGCGCCCCGAAAGAGTTTAGGCCGCAAATAGAAAGAGTGCCATACGTTTCCTTTGTTTTTGACAAAGGCGATTGCTGCAATTTTGTAGTTTTGATAGATTGCCTTACCGACGAGATGGCGATAAGCAGCGTTTATGAAATTGAGGCTAACATGGCCTCAATGGGCATTAGGTGCAAGGGCGAGCAATACTCAATGAATGGCGGTGACATAAATTTCAATGACGGGAACAATCAAATAATTGAGGTTAGTCAGGGGGAGGCGTTCCAGTTTTTTAATGCAAACTAAACCATAATGCCAATTTGGGCTTGGACATTGATAGCCGTTTTCGGCGGCTGCTTGGCTGGCGCTGTCTGGTTTCTTGTAATGGTTCACGTCGGCTCAAGTGCTGACAGCGAGAAAGACGGGGTAAGGGTGATGCTGAAAAAATCGCGGTGGATGACAAATATGAACGGCAGACAGCAGTTTTTCGGCAAGGGCGAAACGCTCACGGGCTGGACAGAGGGGAACGATTTTTGTTTTACCGTTCAATACCCTGACGGTGAGGCGACGTTTAAAACCCCGCTCGACCCTGAAATTTTTGAAAAAATTTAACATGAAAGGAATTTTTGCACTCATTTTCTACCTGCTTTTCGCAGCATCCCTGCAATCGCAGGTACTTTTTACCATTCAAGATGTCACTTTTCAGCAAGGTGACACCGTTCGCGCCGAATATGTGGCCTCAAGTTTTGAAGGCATCGGCTCTTTTCAATTTGCGATGAAACATGATACGGGCGCGTTGAGGTTCTCGCATCTCGAATTTAATGGCGAGATACCTTCTCTGGGCGTTGGGGACTTTAGTTGGCACGGGCTGCCCGGCTACAACTTACAGCCCGGCGAACTTCGCTGTGTCTGGAGCAACCCCTACGGCTCGACAGTCGCCGACAATACGCACATTTTCAGCGTCGTTTTTGTCGCCAAGACATCGGGCAGTCTTTCGTCAGGCTTTTGGGTGTGGGAAAATCACCCGATTTTAAAACCCAACGCTTACAAAGCAATACCATTGCAATCTGTTGGGCTTGATATTGCCTACATTGACGAAAGCGGGGGGCTGACCTCTACCAACGATGTCGCACAAAGCCCGATTACAGTTTTCCCCAACCCTTTTGCCGACTCCTTCAATGTGTCGCTTCCCGGTGATGTCCACACCTTGCGCCTATACAATTCGCAAGGGGCGCTAATGTGGGAGGTAAATACCGAATGTTCCACGCTTGCCCGGTTTGATACATCGCCCGAAATGCCAACGGGTTTGTATGTATTAGAAGGGATAGGCAGCAACGCCGTCAGGCATACCGCCAAACTAATTAAAAACTAATGCCAAGCATACCCAAAGACACTCGCCCCGTGTGGGCTGGCGAGCGCAAGGCGTTCGACAGGATGAAGGTTAACAACCAAACCTTTTACAATAGCGCAGCGTGGCGCACACTCGCTAAGGCTCACAAAGCGGCTAACCCATTGTGCATTAACCATACACAATGTAAAGGCGTTGCATACATAACCGACCACAAGAAGCCTATTAGTAAGGGTGGTGAACGGTACGATTGGGACAACCTGCAATCGCTGTGCAAGAAGTGCAACGCGGTTAAGACAGGTAAACAAGCGAAGCGCGGGGGAACAAGCGACCCCACCGGGGGGGGATAAACAAAAGACGTTTGCCCCAACACCGCCCGCCCAGACCCACACACATAATTCCAGCGAACAAACTATTTTTTAAGTCAACCTAAAAATATGGGAAGGGGTGGTCAAAACGCGAAGCCTACCGAAAAACACAAAGCCGAGGGGACGTACAACGCGACCAAGCACCGCGACCGCATTACTTTTCCCATGCTCGACGCAATACCAAAGCCGCCGCGCTACTTCACCAAAGAACAGGCGGTGAAGTGGAACGGCATTTGTGCGATGCTGAAACGCGACGGAATGCTGTCAGATACCTATTTAGAACTACTCGAAAGGTATTGCAACGCATGGGGAACGTGGTGGAAAGCCCGGCAAGAAGTGGACGAAAATGGTATCACATTTGAGACAGACAGCGGTCAAACCAAGCAAAACCCCGCCGTTGCAATCGAAAAGGAGATGTTGGCTTTGATGCTGCGAATCTTGCAAGACTTTGGCTATACGCCCCGCTCTGCTATGGCAATCAAAGTGCCGGGCGGCAAAGACGAAACAGACCCGATGGCCGAATTTTTGACAGGCAAAAGAGAAAATTGAAGCAATACGAACGCTACATAAAAAACGTGCAATCGGGCGGCGAGTTGGTTTGCGAGTTGACCCGCTTGGCCGTTGAGCGGCATTTGTCGGACTTAAAAAAAACAGATTGGCCGTTTTATTTTGATGAGTTTGAGGCATCCCGCGCGGTAAAGTTCTTTTCCATATTGCGGCACACGTCCGGCAGTCTTGGCGGAAAGCCGTTCAACCTGCAAGACAACCAAGCGTTTATTTTGGCGATGCTGTTCGGTTGGAGGCGGAAAGAAAACAGCAAAAGAAGGTTTACCCAATGTTACCTCGAAATGGCGCGAAAGGCGGGGAAGTCAGAATTTGCGGCTGGCATCCAGATTTACACCGGGTTTTTGGAGGGCGAAGAAGGGGCGCAAGTTTACACGGCGGCAACGACCCGCGACCAAGCGAACATGGTGTTTAGGGCGGTAAAGAAAATGTGCCGCTACCTGAAAGCAGATTCGGCGGCACTGCGAAAAGAAATAGACGTGCTGGCAAACTCGGTGATATTCAAGCCGACCGACAGTTTTATCCAGAAAGTGAGCGCGGACGCGGGAACGCTTGACGGCCTCAACCCGCACAACGCAACGATAGACGAATACCACGCCCACAAAACTGACGAAATAAAAGGCGTAATGCAGACGGGTATGGGCAGCCGTGACAACCCCTTGCTTTTGATAATCACAACGGCTGGCTTTGAAAAAGAAGCACCGTGTTACCGGGTGGAGCGGTCAAACGCAATAATGGTTTTAAAAGGGGAGAGAACGCAAGACAATTTGTTTTCCCTTATTTTTACCCTCGACGAGGGCGACGATTGGAAAGACGAAAGGCTTTGGAAAAAGGCCAACCCGAATTTGGGCAGCACCCCGTCGGTGCAATATTTGCGGGAACAGGTGCAAGACGCGGTGAACAAGGGCGGCAGCACAATGGTGCAGGTTTTGACAAAAAACTTTAACCTTTGGCTCGATGCCCCGAAGGTCTGGATACCAGAAGAAAACGTAAAGGCCGTGATGCGGCCTATTGACATAAGCGAGTTTTATGGGCGGGACGTGTTTTTGGGGCTGGACTTGGCGGCGACAAACGACTTGACAGCCCTTGCGATACTTTCCCCGGCAACCGAAAACCTGCCGATGATTTGCAAAGTCTTGTTTTGGCTGCCCGCAAACACGGTGGCAAAGCGAAACGACGTAGCGCCATACCGAGAATGGACAGAAAACGGTTTTTTGCAGGTGACGACCGGGCGCGGCGGGGAAAGCGTGGACAATTCGGTGATAAAAGCAAAGATTGAGGAACTGCAAGGGCTTTGCAATATTAAAATGATTGGTTACGACCAATGGAACGCATGGCAGATGATGGGCGATTTGAAAGACGCGGGCTACCCGATGGACGTTGTAAAGCCGTTGTTTCTCTATCAATCGCCGCCGTGCAAATGGATTGAGGAAGCGGTACTGGCAAAGGAATTTGAACTTGACGAAAACCCCGTGCTGTTGTGGAATTTCAGGAACATCTACCTTGACCGCGACACACAGGACAACATAAAGCCGGACAAGAAAAAGTCCGGCGAAAAAATAGACGGGATTGCCGCGATGGTGGATGCGCTGTATGTTTATTTGAAGAGCATTTCACAGCCCGTTAGTGGCAGTTATCTGTTTGACGAAGAATCAGAACTCATAACGATTTGATATGCCAATCTATAAAAGCACCTATTTTAAAGAATCTGCGCTCGCCCACCAATTGCTTGACGGCTTGAAAGGGCTGGAAGTTGGCGGCGCGCTGCACAACGCCTTTGGCCTCGACACGGTGAACGTTGACCTTTACCCGCAACTTGACACGGTTTACAAGCGCGCCGAGCGCGACCTTTCCCGCACCAAAGAGGTAATGCCAGTTGACATTTGCGCACCGGGCGATAACATCCCTGTGGCCGACAAGTCCTTTGATTTTGTCATTTCTTCGCACGTTATCGAACACTTTTTCGACCCCATCGCCGCCCTCAAAGAGTGGGCGCGTATTGCGAGAAAGTACATTTACATCATCGTGCCACAGCCGGACGCTTTACCATCCGACAAGGGCAAACTGATTACCCCGCTCGACACGCTCTTTGCCCGGCATAGCGGTGAAATCCAAGACCCCGGCACGGACGAACACCATACCCGGTGGACTTGCGGCACGTTTGTCGAAATGTGCGCGGCGTTGGGATTTTATGTTTCGCACACGCAAGACCCGGACGACAAGGTTGGCAATGGGTTTTGCGCGGTGATTGATTTGCAGCCGCCGGGCATATTTCAAGTTAACCCCGAATTAGAGCCAAAAGGAATTATTGAAGTTGTAAAAAAACGCGGCAAAAAATGAAATCCCTAATCGGCGCAATCATGGTAAAAACGGCATCCGCATTTTTTGCCTTTCTCTCACTTTTCACCAGTCCCGGCGATGAAGAACGGCACAACCGAACACATTGATTTTGCTGTCTTGATGATGGTGAAAGACGAAGGCGACATTATCGAAAAGTCGGTGGCGCGGTGGCACGAACTGGGCGCGAGAATTTACGTTTGCGACAACGGAAGCACAGACGGCACTTTTGAGTTTTTAGAATACTTGCAGCACAAAGGCATCGTGCATTATCTCGAAAGCGACCCCGAAAAAGCATACCTCATGCACGAAAGGATTGGGAGGCTGAAAGACCGCGCTATTGACGACGGCGCGACGTGGATATTCCCGGCGGACGCGGACGAATTTTGGCACTTTGGCGGCGACACCGTGCCGGAATACCTCGAAAGGCTCGAAGCGAAGCCGGGCGATTGGTTCAAAGTGCTATATTTCGATGTTGCGCCGAACGGCAAAAAGTGGCTGGTTTACCCGTTCCACAAGTGCTTTGGCCGAATCACAAAAGAGCAAGAAATCTGTATCGGCAACCACTTGGTGACGACGGGCGAAGGGAAAGACTGTCAAGGGCTTATCATCGAACATTTCCCCGTCCGCTCGTTCGCGCAGATGAAAAAGAAACTAATCAACCACATGGAGGCTTTTGCGGCGGCGGGTTACGACCATCCGCACAGGCAAAGGATAGCCGAATGGGAGGCCGACCCCGAAGCCTTTTTTGAAAAAATGTGGAAACAGTACAAGTTTGAAAAATGATTAAAATACTCGTTTACGACACCGGGAACTTTGACGGCGTTTCGTGGTGGCGAAACACATTGCCCCTGTCTATCCTTCGCACACAGTACGCAACAGACATAGACTTTCAGTATTCAGGCCGACCGACCGTCTCCGACATTTTACAGGCCGACGCGGTGTTGATGTTCCGGCCAACGAGCGACAACGCCCTGAAAATAGCCGAGACGGTAAAGAAAATGCAGCGCCAAAAGCCCGTTTACCTTATTTGTGACCTCGATGACGACATTTGGAATTTGCCGCCCTACCACTTTGCGGCATCGGGCTACCGAAAACACTTGGGCAGGATGCGGGATATTTTCGGAATGGCAGACCTTGTTTGGACAAGCACCGAGCAGTTGAGGTACAGCGTGGGCGATTTGGGCAGGGCGGTAAAAGTACCGAACGCCATTACGCCAAACCAGTTGCCCGACAATCCCGCCCCTTACAAGGGCATTGCCTGTTGGCGGGGCAGCACGGCGCAATTCACCGACGTGACAGCCGACTTTGCACGGGAATGGTACAAAGAATGGCGCGACAAGTACGACCGTTGGCGGTTTTGGGGGTACTACCCAAATTTGGAGCATGGCGAAAACGTGGACTTTGTGGATTACGACGAGGTGCTGGACTTTTTCGCCACGCTTGGCAGCGCGGGCGGAAATGTGTTTTGGAAGCCATTGGAGGTGTGCAAGTTCAACGACGCGAAATCGAATATCGCGTGGATTGAGGCGACAATGGCGGGCGGCGTGTGCGTGACAAACTACGCCGGGAAAGAAGGCTGGGAATGTGCGTTGCCCGAATTTACGACCGACCCCGATTTGATACGCAAAACATGGGAAGCATCCAGCGCACATATTTTAGAACATTACAACCTGCTCGAAGTCAACCGCGCCCGCTTTGAAAGCATTGTGCGGCTGATAGGCGGGGCAAAGCAAACGGCATGAGCGCAAAAAAAACAATGCTGGAATGCTTCCAAATGGAATGGGAGGCAGCGCCATCGAATTGGGAGCGAGAAAAGTTTGCTGCTATTGCCCGTTTTGATTTTTCCCTTACGTCTGGAATTGTTGCGTTGCCATTTTCCACTGGCTCGGCGGCGTTTGCCACGTTTTCGGGTACTGAATTTGCAGACAAAAAAAACAAGTGGCGTGTTATTGTCGAAAAAAACGGCATTGAGTTTAGTCTGCCCGCAACCCAATTTTTTAAACTTTTTACGGCATGATTGTCCGGCTTCAAAAATACACAACCGGAATATCTGTGCAAGCCCTTTTGTTTGGCAGGTATTTCAGCGTTTTGTTTCACCGCGTCCGGTTTCCGTATGTGCATTTTCAAACTTTTAGCGAATGACAGACAAAGACTTTGAACTCCGCGCCGAACTCTTAACGAACGACGGCTATTTTGCCCGTTATCGGCAGCACCTTTCGGAGGGAATTTCGCGGCGCGAAGCGTGGGAGCGCACCGAGAGCGAACTCCCACTCGGCCTTCGCCGTTTTCAAAGTCTTACGTCCTTAAAAGATGCGCTCACCCGCGAACGACGGGGAACGCTGTCCGCTACGGTGCGGCTGCAAAAGTAGAAAGTCGTACAGCCTACCCGCCGGTGCCGCGTTTTGGCCGCAATTTTGGGCAACCTGTCCGAAATGTGGTATCACGCTCTCCGAAACATTCTCTTTCCCGATGCAACGCCCGCCAAAACGGAGCAGCGCAACCTCGACGGGCAGCCGCTGTACAATGACGGCTGGACTAATTTCGGCTCGATAGGCTACACCACAGGCGCGGGCGTGACAGTAAGCAGACAGACAGCCCTTTCTGTCCCTGCCATTTGGAGCGCGGTTGACACGATTTGCAAAACCCTCGCTTCTTTGCCGTTCGGCATTTTCAGGGAGACGGACATGGGCAGCAAGCCCGCCACGTCGCACCCGGTTTACCATCTCGTTCGGATAAACCCAACGCCCGACCTCGGCCTTTACACCGCCTACCATTTCAAATACTCTCTTTTCCTGCAAGCCTGTTTTGGCGATGCGTTCGCAAAGGTTCACCGCAACGGTATAGGCCGCCCAACAAACTTAGAACTGCTCGACCAAGACACGGTTACGGTTTATCAGCGCGAAGATGCACGGCTTTACTATGTCGTTCGCCGCATGGTCGGCAATTCGTACAAAGAGGAAGTCCTTTTCCCCCGCGACATCCTTCACATTAAAGGTCTGACAATCAACGGGTTAACAGGCGCGGACGTTACCGACTTCCAGCGTGACAATATCAGCACGTCCATAGCCGCCGAAAAGTACGGCAACAATTGGTTCGGAAACGGCGCAACCCCGTCCGGTGCGTTGGTATATCCGCAAGAACTGAAAAAAGAGCAGCGCGACAACGCCGAGCGCAAAATATCCGACAAGTTCGGCGGCACGAAAAACAGCGGCAAAGTGATGGTGCTGGACGCGGGCGTAAAATTCGAGCAATTTACCAGCGACCCGCAAAAGTCCATGCTGTCTGAAACCCGCTCGTTTCAGGTCAACCAGTCCGCCCGCATTTTTGGCGTTCCCGTTCCGATGTTGGGGCAACTCGACAACGCCACGCTCAACAACATGGAGACGCTGCAAACGCAGTTTGTCAATTTGTGCCTTCGCCCTTGGGCGGTGCAGACAGAACAGGAATTTACCCTAAAACTGCTCACCCGCGACGAATGGATGAGCGAATCGTATTTTTTCCGGTTCAACTTCGCGGCACTGTTGCGCGGCGACACCAAAGCACGCAGCGAGTATTACAAACAGGCTTTGGGCGGGCCATCTACGGGCATCGGCTGGATGTCTCCCGACGAAGTGCGGATTCTGGAAACCCTCGACAGGTTGCCCGGCAAAGAAGGCGACAAAGTTTTCACGCTGGACGCTCTTTTGGCATATCAAAACCAACAAAATGGCTCGCAAGAAGTGGCGCAGCCCGAAACCGACGACGAAAACGAAACAAACGAAACAGACAATGGAGAACCGCAAGCAAGCAACTAACGAAATAGAGCGCAGGGCGTATGCCAACGGCGTAGAGGTTCGGGCAACCGAAAAAGGCGCGACGCTTCGCGGCTACGCCGCCCGTTTTGGCAGCGTGTACGACATGGGCTGGTTCACCGAAGAGGTGGGGCGCGATGCGTTCAAAAACGCCGATATGTCGGACGTTCGGATTTTGTTCAACCACGACCCAAACCAGATTTTGGGGCGCACCAAAAGCGGCACAGCCCGCGTGGGCGTGGACGAAAAAGGGCTTTGGTACGAAGTCGAACTGCCGAAAAGCGCGGACAGTTTGCGCGAAGCGGTGGAGCGTGGCGACATTGACCAATCATCTTGGGGCTTTTTCCTGAAAAAAGACAGTTGGGAAAAGCGCGAAGGGACGGACAAGCAGCACCGGGTTTTGCTTGACGTGGAAATTGTTTTCGATGCTTCGCCCGTGACATTCCCGGCCAATCCAGATACCACAGTGGCAAAAAGAAGCCTCGAAGCCTATCAAAAAGAGGTTGCCCTACCCGAAAAGCGGGACGACGGCAACGACACGCAAACAGAAATAGAACTTACAGTCGCCCTATTGGAGCGGCGGCTTGATTACCTAAACTCAACATTATGACACGTTTAGAACAACTCCAGAAGGAGTACACAGACAACCTCGCCGCTCTCAAAGACATTACGGCGAAGCGCAGCGCGGACGGCTCGTTCCCTTCCGACGTGCAAGAACAGATTTTGAGGGCAAACAAAGACTGCGACCGCATCCTGAACGAGATGAAAGCAGAAAAAGCCCTCGAAAAACGCCTTGCCGACGAAGTGCTGCAAGAATTTCACGCCCGACCCGAAAGAACCTCCACGACTTCGGAATCTCGCCAAATCACTTACGAAGATGTTTTTTGGCGGCATCAAACCCGTCCAATCCGCACGGATGGCAACTTCACCGACGAAGAAAAGCGGATGTTGGAGACGCGGGGAACGTCCACGCAGATTACCACGTCCGACAGTTTGGGCGGGTATCTCGTGCCAGCGCAGTTTTCCAACCGCCTCGAAAACATGATGAAATGGTACGCCAACATGATGCAGTTTTGCACCGTGTGGGACGATACGGCATCGGGCGGCGGAACGCTGGAGTGGCCGACAGGCGACGACACGGCAAGCACGGGCAACATCAACACGGCGGCCAACCAAGCGGCACAGCGCACGGTGGCCGACCTGACGTTCGGGCAAGTGCTGTTCAACGATTGGCTTATTGATTCCAACATCATCAAAGTGAGCCGTTCGCTGATTCAGGACGAGCGCGTTGGGCTGCTTCAAAACGTCCTTTCTGAAAACCTCGCAAACCGTTTGGGGCGCAAGGCAAACAGCGTTTGGACGAACGGCACGGGAACAAACCAGCCGTATGGCCTTACCACGACTGTCACCAACAGCGCGGGAACAACGGCGGGCGCGACCGCAATCACAAAGGCAGAATTGGTCAAGTTTCAAAGCAGTATTGACTACGCCTACCAAGTCAACCCGAAAACAGGCTGGATGATGCACCAAACCGTGCTGGCGTACCTTCGGACGCTTGACCTGACGACCGACACCACGCACATTTTCGTGCCGGGCAACATCATCACGAACGAGCCTGACCGTCTGCTCGGCTGGCCGATTTACATCAACAACGACTTGCCAGCGGTAACGCCTTCGACGGGGCTTCCCATCACGGCCACGAAACACATTTACCTCGGCGACTTCTCGAAATTTGTCATTCGCAAAATTCGGGACGTGAGCATTGAGCGCAACGATTACCTGTACTGGGATTCGCTCGCCGTCGGCTTCATGGGATGGATGCGCACGGATTCCAACCTCATCAACGCGAACGCAATCAAATCCATTCTGCAAGCGTGATGATAGTGCGGGCAACGGTGACAAAGGGCGAATATCAGAAAGGCGTTGAATACGACTTGCCGAACGATGTGGCGCAAGCCCTCATCATTCAGGGGACAATGTCTTTTGTCGCCGTTGCGCCCGCTCAAAACAGAGAAAAAGCAATATCGAAAAAATGGGACACGCGGACACGATAGCACAGCGCACCACATGGAAGGTCACGACCGCCCCGGCGAGCGAGCCTGTCAGCCTTGCCGACGCGAAAACGTATCTCAATGTAACGACTACGCTGCACAATGCGCTGATAACCAACATAGTTTCGGCGGCGCGTGTGATGTACGAACAATATACAGATACGGCGGTAATATCGCAGACAATCACGCAAGTTTGGGATTTTACGCCGTGCAAAGAGTTTGAACTTGGCGTTGCGCCGCTCATCACGTCCACGCTGCCCGTACTGTCCTACACCGACACGAACGGCAGTTATCAGACTTACGACGCGGCGAACTACACGCTCGACAGCATTTCGACATTGCCCCGCTTGGTGAAAAAAACAACGGCCAACTGGCCTTCAACGGGCGATTTCCCGAACCGTTGGCGCTGCGTTTACTTGGCCGGGTACGCGGACGCGGCAAGCGTCCCGGAGGACATCATAAGTTCGATTCTTTTAATGGTAGGCTTCCTGTACGAAAATCGGGAAGATATGCCGATAAACGACACGAACAACCCGAAAATACGCTCCTTTGCTTCGCTTGCTTTTAAGCGTCGGATGCACCTGATATAAATGGAAAACCTGTCTCGCATACTGCCCTCCATCGGGGCGATGGACGAAGAAATAACAATCCAGTCCGTTACCGAGAGCCGGAACGCATCGGGCGAGCAGGTTTTGACATTTGCTGAATACGCTACCGTTTTGGCGCGGGTGAAATGGCCGGACGCGGGCATGAAAGAAACGTACAGCGCCGACCAGCAAACGGCTTTTCGGAAAATCGTTTTTGAAATCCGGTATGACGAAAACCTGAATATGCGACAAAAATGGCGGGTGCTTTACCGGGGCGTTGAGATTTGCGACATTATAGGCATAGGCACTTTGGGGCGCGACCGCTTTACGGTGCTTACCTGCCAAATGAGAGAAGAAACAATTGACTATCTGACCGACGACGACGGGCTTATTTTGACCGACGACAGCGGGAACATTTTAATTGCTTAAAAATGGCTGCAAAAACATTCGCAACGTGTTTATCCGAACTTACCGAAGTCACCGCTTTGGGAAGCGGTGACAAATTGCCTGTTTTGGAAAGCAGCACGGTTAAGTATGTGGACGGGGGGGATATTGGCGGCGGCGGCGCATTAACCGTTGTCGCAAAAACGGAAGACTTCACGGCGGACGGCGCAAGCGGGACGGTTTACACAAACGAGGGCGCGGCGGGACACATAATGGCGACGCTCGAAGATTCGCCAGTCGGGACGGAATACACGTTTGTCAGCATTGATGGCAACCTAATTAAGGTAGTTCCACGCGGCTAACGTTATCGCACTCACTCGCTTTAATACGGTAGCGTATGTTGACGAAACCGTGCCGGGAAGTGGCGATTAGGCAGAATCTTCAGGAGCGTTTTCCTCGCTCACAATTCTGAAAATAAGTGCGACGCATTGGGTAGTAACCGCATCTAACGGGCAAGCGAGAGCAAACGACTAACAACTAAAATGGCTAACTCAATCCAACTCACAATAGACGCTGCCGATTGGCAAAAGCAGGTCAACCAAGCGGTGAAAACGCTGGAAAAATTGACGTACAACTTTGAAAAAGAGCAGCGCGAAATATTGGAAGATTCGGCACAGCCGATGGTTTTTGAAATGCAGTTGAAAGCACCGCTTGGCAGCAAGGTACACACCCGATACTCTAAGAGCCGGGGCAGCCGGGCAAAGCGGGGAGAGGGGCAAAAAGTGGCGACATATCACCCCGGCAACCTTAGCCGCTCGTTTCGGGTGCTGGACTTGAAAAGGACAAAAGGCGCGGTGATAGTCGGCGCGAAACTGACAAAAGGGAGCAAAGGGACGTTCGGGCGCAGCCGTTTTGATGCCTACTATCTGGCAATGGTCGAATACGGCACGATTCACACGCCCGCACAGCCTTTCGTCAGACCCGCGATAGTGGCCGCATCGCCCCGCGTGATAGCGCGGATGAAAGCAAACATGAACCGCTTTGCGGCAAAGTTCGCAAGGCAAAACGCTGAATAAACCCTCCTTCGCCGGGGCTACGGCGGGCAAGTATGGCAAACGTTTCGGGCATACTATACACGATTTTGGCGGCGGACGCTACGGTGACGGGCTTGGTCGGAACAGACGCGGGTGGCGGTTCGAGAATCTACCCGCTCACAATACCACAGGCGGCGACACCGCCAGCCGTTCGGATAACAGAAATAGCGGTAGAGCCAAGCGACACGAAGACCGGGGCAAGCACATTGGACGCGATACGGGTGCAAGTTGACAGTTACGCAAAGTCCATGCTCACGGCGCAACAAGTGGACGAAGCAGTGCGGGGCGCGATAGACCGATACAGGGGCAGCGTGACAGTGGCGGGGACGGGCGGCGCGACATACTTTGTGGACGGCATCCGGTTTGAAACCCGAAACCAAACGATGGAAACCGAAAAAGACATTTTCAGAATCAGCACGGACTACCAAGTTCGGATACACAGAACACCGTAAAAAATAACAGTCATGCCTACCACTAACATAGTAAACAGCACACTTTTTGCCTTTCGTTCCGCCACCGGGGGCGCGTCCGGCACGGCCTATTCGAGCCAAAACGACTTTACGGTCAACTACAACATGGAGCCGAGGGACATAACCACAAAAGACAGTGGCGGCCATCGAGAACTGTTGGAGGGGCTTCGCTCTTACGAGGTTTCTTTCGCCGGGCTTGTCGCTTTTGACGACCCTTTGGGCGTGTTCACATCCTCCACAGGCACATACGACCTGCTGCAAGCCCGAACATTTACAGAGTGGATAGGCGGCACGGGCGTATCTGGCGACGTGAAACTTTCCGGTTCTGGATACTTTACCTCCCTCGAAATCGGCAGCCCGGACGCGGAAAGCAATATGACTTTTTCTTGCACACTGCAAGGGAGCGGTGCGCCGTACAAAGGCACGTTCTAAAAAAACACACACGATATGCAGCACATAAAACTTGCGGGCAAAGATTACCCGGTCGCGTTCGGCTACGGCGCGTTGATGGAATACGAAGCCCTTACGGGCAAAAGCGCGGTTTCCCTGCTCACCGAGGGCGCGGCCAGCCTTACCGACACCTTTACCCTAATCGCCTGTGCGCTGTCGAACGGCAGCGAAAAAGCGGGCAGCCCACAAATGTTTTCCCCGCGCGACGCGGCCAACCTGATAGACGAAACGCCCAACAGCGTGGAGGTGGTCACGCAGATAATGAAAATGCTCGAAGCCTCTTTTGCGACCGACGACAGCGCAAAAAAAAAGGCGATGTACCCGAACAGGGAAGCGAGGCGCAAAGCGGGGTAGAATTTTGGAACAGGCTCTTTGAAATGGCGGGGCGGATGGGTATGTCTGAAACAGAATTTCGGCACACCACGCCCCGCTATTTTTATTTCAGGCAAAAGGGTTTTGAGAGCGTCAGGCTCGAAGAAGCGAGAAACGCCCGAACGATTGCCTTTTTTTCCTACTTGCCGCACACGAAAAAAGGCTCGCTAAAACGCCCCGAAGATTTATACCCGCTACCCGGCGACAAAAACACGCTGGAGGCAATCGAGGCAAGGATAGCAAAAGAGCGCGGCCACATGGCGGACGTGCTTAGGATTGCAAAGAAAATAGACTTTTTCAAAGGCGAAACAATGCCGCAAGCATAAAAAAATGGCAGCAATAGCACCCGACCTAAATTTCAGGATAGGCGCGGACGTAAAGGGGATAAGCAGGGCGATAAAGGAAGCCGAAAAATCGCTGAACGGGGCTGTGCAGTCCTTTTCGAGCATCGGTAACTCCCTTTCCCTCGCATTGTCCGCACCCCTTGCCGCGTTCGGCGTTATGTCCATAAAAGCGGCGGGGAAAATGGAATCTTTGCGCTTCGCCCTCGAAGGAACGATGAAAGACGCGGGGCGGGGCATCGGAGAGGCGCGGGCGGAACTCGAAGCCTTGCGCATTGCCGCACTTGCCCCCGGCCTCGACTTTGAACAGGCGGTGCGGGGTTCTGTGCGCTTGCAGTCCGTCGGAAAGTCGGCAGAAGAAGCCCGGGGCATTATCGTGCAACTTGGCAACGCTTTGGCATTGTCCGGCGGAACAGCCGACCAACTCGACGGCGTGACGCGGCAATTTACGCAGATGATAGGCAAAGGGAAATTGATGCAGGAAGACCTTAGCATCATTCTCGAAAATATGCCCGCCCTCGCAAAAGTAATGCAAGACACTTTCGGCACGACCAATGCCGAGATGTTGCGCGATATGGGCGTTTCTGTGGAAGATTTTATCGCCAAACTGACGACGGGCATGGAGGCTTTGCCCCGTGCGCAGGGCGGTATCGCCAACAGCATCGTGAACGCCCAAAACGCTATACAACAGGCACTTGCCTCAACGGGCGAAGAAATCAACAGAGTTTTTAATATTTCCGGTGCGCTCAATTCTTTTTCAGAGTGGGTTTCCGGTATGGCCTCCGCCTTCAAAGCCCTCGACGACGACACAAAGCGCGTCATCGGGGCGGTCGTTGTTTTTGCCGCCACGCTTGGCCCTGCATTTAAGGTTATGCAGGGCGGCGTGTGGGTGGTGGGGCAACTTCAACTCGCCTATCTGGGATTGCAAAAAGTATTGGCGCAAAGCCTTGCAGGGCAAGCGATACCGTCGCTAATGGCGAAATGGCGTGCGATGGACTTGATGATGAAAACGTCCGTTATCGGCGCGACTATTGCCGTTGTCCTTGCCCTTGCCGCTGCCTTTGTTGTGCTGCAAAAAGATATGTCGGCGGCGGCACAGGCGCAAAGGCAGGCGGAAAACGTGCGCAAGTCGGCGGCTGAAAGCATCGTTTCGGAGACAACGCGGACAAAAGAATTGGTCGGCGTAATTCAGAACATAAAATCGTCCTACGACGACAAAAAAGCCGCCCTGCTTGAACTGCAAAAGATAAGCCCTGAATATTTCGGCAACCTCGACACCGAAAAAATAAAGGTGACAGATGTCGAGATGGCGAACAACAAATACACCGATTCGCTGCTAAGGGCAGCGACGGCGCGGGCGGCTATGGCGCAAATTGAGGAAAACGCCCGAAAGCGAATAAACATGAAAGAGGATGCCGACCCCACTTTCTGGCAAACAGCCGGAAACGCCATACTCTCTATGGGCAACGCATGGGGATTCGCGGGCAGACAGGCGCAAACGACGGCAAAGAACATACAAGAACAGAAAGCAGCCCTCGACGCTTCGGACGAGGCGATGCGAAAAATAATAGAGGCGAACGGCTCGATGGTGGAGGCGAGCAAGGGCGTGTCTCAACAGTACGGCAAAGAAAAGGGCGGCGTTGACGACCTTGCAAAAAGTTACCGAGAACTTGACAAAGCGCAAAAACTCGCAGCGCGAAAAGAGCAGACGGCGGATTTGAAGGCGTTTAAGGGTATGGGAGATGTGCAGACAATCGCGCCGGGCAGCGAACTGCCGGAAACCCTTGCGAGCATCAAAAACCCCTACGAGGGCATAGCGCAAAGCGTGATGGTCGCCACGTCCGCGATGCAACAAAACCTTACGGTGGCGGGTCAGGCGTCGGCAATCTACGCGGGCATACGGGCGGGAACGGACGGCCTTTCGGCATCCATGCAGACGCTTGCCCAAAACATGATTCAAAATGGTGATTTGATAGGCGGGATAATGATAACGCTGGGAGACAGCATAGCAAAGGCCGGGGCGGAAGGCGCGGCGGGGCTTGCCGACTTCGCAAAGGCGGCTCTGGCATCGGCGGCAAAGGTCATAAGGGCATGGATTCAAATGGCCGTCACGCGGGCGGCATTGTCTGCCCTTCAAAGTATTCCGTTCCCCTTCAACCTTGCGGCGGCGGCGGCGGCGGGCGGCATCGCGGCAGGGCTGTTCAACGCGGCAATAAACAAAATAGGCATACCCGCGCTTGCCGAAGGCGGCGTTTTGACATCGCCCCGGCTCGTCATGGCGGGCGAATATCCCGGCGCAAGGGTCAACCCCGAAATCGTTACGCCTGAAAACAAAATGCGCGATGTTTTCAGCGAAGTGATGTCCAGAATGGGCGGCGCGGGCGGCGGCGAATTCGTTGCGCGGCTTTCCGGCGACGACATTCTTTTCGTCGTGGAGCGGGCGCAACACAAAAAACAACGGCTCACATAAAAATGGCACTACGTTTCGCAAGCGAGAGCAAAAGTTGGTCGGACGGGCTTACATGGAAAGCCGAAATCTGGGACAGCGCCTTTGAAGGCGATGACACACCGTTTGTTTTCGGCAGCGGCGGCATCGAAATTCAATGGCATCAGGGCGGCGGGGACGTTTACGCGCCCGTTCTCGGAAGCAGCGTCTCGTTTGAGATGATGATACAAGACGAAACGCACGAACAACTCATTGCTGACCTTGCGGGCGCGGGCGAGGGGCGGTTCACAATCATAATCTACAAAGACGAGGCGTTTTTTTGGGCGGGCGTTGTCAACGCGCCGGAACTAAGCATTGAAGATTTTGACTTCCCATACGGGTTTGTGATAGGGGCGGTTGACGGGCTTGCGCTGCTGAAAAATTACGAATATCGGCAAGACATAACAAGCGAAACAAAATGGTACGACAAATATGAGGGGCAAAGCCGAATCGTGTCAATTATCGCCCGTTGCCTAAAGAAGTTGCCGCACGTCGTTACGCACTTCGCGGAATCTGACCCGTTCATTGTCACGGCGATAAACTGGTACAGCGACTTTTCGACCGACCCTGAAAGCGACAGCGAGACCTCCGACCCCTTCTGGGAGCATTTCGTTGACAACCGCGCGTTCGTGACCGGGCAAGTGTCGGGCAACGGCAAGTTCCTGTCTTGCTATGACGTTATTTCTCATGTTCTGCGCCGTTTTCACGCTCAAATCGCGCTCTTTGACGGTTATTTCAAGTGCGAGCAGTTCGAGCACCGTTCGCACGGCACAGGAGAAAACTATAACTATGCCCGTTCCTATGATTACGACATTACAGCCCCCTCCGACTTTGCGCTATCTGCGTCACAAAACGTCGGCGGCGGCGATGACGTTAAAAGGCTTCGGGGCGGCACGGTGTCGTTCCTTACAGCACTCAAAGCGACACGGGCTAAGCAGACGGCAAATGCGCTGCAAAACCTTATGCCAGCCGCGCTTTTTTCGAGCGATTCAGCGCCAACATACCTTGTCGGGGACGTTTACGGCAACGGGCTGTCAACTTACATAAGATGCAGCGGAACGATAGAATGGGAACTTGAAAACACAGACATCCCGGCAAACTCGGTCGTCGTCGGGGTCTTCAACCTGACGGTCGCGCTTGACGGCGAATATGCGGAAAGGACAATAGATTTTTACCCGAACCCGACCGGGACGTTTGAATACAGTTCGATAACGTGGAGCGGCAGCCCGGCAGCGATACAGATAGCGGTAAAATTAGAGGTTGCGGCGACGGGGGAAACGTGGACGGGTCAAGAATCCTTTGACCTGCTTTTCAGAACGCCGTCAACTTTCGCGTATGGCGACTTGCAGATTTCTTTTGACGCTGACGAGTTGTATTATTTCAACTTCACAGGAGAAAACGTGTTGGACGGCGCGGACTATTCGCTCGGATGGGTGCTGAAAGACCCTTATTTGGTCGTTCAAAAAAGCCGCACGGCGTTCGCGCCCAAAGCAGTTTTTTACGAAGTAAGGGGCGAAGAGAACAACACGCAAGTGCTTGAATCTGAATCCATTTTGGGCGATTTGACGGGCGACATCGTAAATCAATGGGGCGGAATCCTGTTTTTCACAGACCCAGACTACGAATATACGACCGCTTGGGCATCCCGCGCCCTGCCGTCGCCGGGTCGCCCGATTGCTCAACTTTTCGCAGAGCGCACAGTTTCGCACCGATTCAGGCCGCGCCGCGTGTTCAGGGGCAATATTGTCGGGGGCGCACTTGAGGCGCAAACGCCTATCTACATTCAAAGTTTCACCCCCGACGCGATATACTGGTTTTCGGGCGGCAAATACCTGACCGTGCGCGACGAACTGCACGGGGAATGGACAGAAAACGAGTTTACGGCGACTGAATTTGATTATCTCGAACCGGAATATGACACCGGGAACTATGAGCCTGACACACCGGGCGGCGGCAGCACGGGCGGCGGCGGGGCGATTGGCAACGGCGGCGCGGGTGTCCCGCCCGGCGTGGCGGACGGCAACGGCATTTATTCGGGCAGCGGCACAGTCCCAGACGGCACGGTGGTCTCCCTTGTGGACGATATGTTTTTTGAGGGCGGCGACGGGTCGAGCATCTCTATAACGACCGGGACAACTGCCGGAGGCCGCGTTTTGACAGGTTTTAACGGCGCGTCAATCTCCTTTTTGGATTCGGGCGGCGAAAATACCGTGTCGGTCGGCAACGGCGGCGTGATTGTAACGCTGAACGGCAGCGTGGGCGATTTCATGCAGGTCAACGGGCTTGCCAAGTACGCGGCAGACTATTCGGCTGATTACGACGACCGAACCCTCGTTGACAAAGAATATGTTGACAACAATTCAGGCACGGGGGACATAAACAACGGCGGCAACACAACGGGCGGCGCAATCACAATAGGGACGAACGACAACTTTGCCCTAAATTTCGAGACGAACAATATAACGCGGCAAAGCATAGCGACCGACGGGGCGCACACTATCAGCGCAAACCACACAGCGACGACCTCTGTAAAAAACGCGCTGACGATTCAGGTGAACAACGACAGCGGCGCGGGCGGTAACGGCTACGGCGGGGCAATTCTCTTTCAGGGCGAGAGCAGCACGACCGTTAACCGGGACATGGTAAAGATAACTGGAGAATGGCAGGTCGCAACCGATGCAAGCCGTCTGGCGCGATGTAGAATATATGGCATTGGCGCTGGGCAAGTTTTAGTGGAAATGGTAAGGTTCGACAACAATATCGGGCCGAACATGGTAATCGGCGGTACTGGAATGGTGTATAGTTCAAACTCCATTACCACATCTTCTGGGAATATTTCCCTGACAAATTCAGCAGCAACAGGCGATATTAACCTAACAGTATCAGGCTCGACTGTTGGCAACACAATCAATGTAGGCGGCTTAACATCATTTTCACAGACAACCGGCAATAAGTCTGTTACAACCTTTGCAAATAGCTTTTCGGTTGCTTCTGGCTCTGCCACTTTCTACAACATACGAATATCCCCAACCATAAACCAAACAGGCAGCGCAAGCGGCGCGACAGGTGCAATTATTTTTGCCCCAAACTTAACTTCAATCGGCTCAAAATGGAGCGCGTTAACGTCGGCCACATCTAACGCTAATGCCCTGTTTATCAAACAGACGGGCGCAAACTCTTATTCTACCCACGTCGGCGCGTTCGGCTTCGGCGCTGCGACCGTTCCGACAGACAAATTAGAAGTGACGGGCAATGTGGCGCTGTTGGCAGCGGGCAACAAAATCAAGATAGCGACAGGCTCAAATGCGTCCGTCGGCACGGCGACATTGGTGGGCGGGACGGTGACGGTGAACACAACGGCAGTAGCGACGGGTTCAACGATTTTCCTCACTTGCAACACGCCGGGCGGAACGCAGGGTTTCCTTAGCGCACCTTCGGCAAGCATAACTAACGCGACTTCTTTTGTGATAAATTCGAGTTCGGGAGCAGATACAAGTACAGTAAACTGGTGGATAATAAATTAGTCCGTATTTTTGTCCGGCATGAAACGCAAGTCGAACTATAAGGCAAAACACGTCGGCACGGGAGCGGGCGGGCGGGTGCAGGTAACTACATCAAACAAGCGGGCGAAGGCCGACAAGGCTAAGCGGCAGACGGGGGCAGAGGCGTTGGTGGGCGACTGGTCGGAATTACTGTGCTACACCGGGCTTTGCTTCCTTTGTTGTTATTTGGTAAAAATGCTGTTTTATTGAGAAAACGGCACGAATTTTTCAAATAGCGGTTTAAAAAGCGATGTTCCAAATTGCCTTTTATTTCGCGCAAAAGTTTGTTGACTGGATGTTTAAGCAGCGAACTGAAACAGTTGTCCTTTTTGTTTTCGTCCTTGTGCTTTGCGGCGCGGTCGTCGGGCTTTGGGTGAGGCAGGGCGAAATGGAGGCTGAAAACAAGATTGAGCGGCTTGAGTTGCGCAAAGAATGCGCGGCTGACATTAGCGAACTTCGCGCCGAACTTCGCGGCTGTCACGCCAAAAACGATACGCTCACAAAAGAAAACACCCTGTTGCACCGCCGGGTGTCGGCGCTCGAATCAAAACTGAAACGTTGAACTAAAACACATACAAATGACAGTTGAAACACAAAAAAAGCCGTTCTGGAAATCCAAAATCGTTTTGTTTTCAGGCGCGGCAATTCTCGTTTTCGGGGGCAACCTGCTTTTCGGCGGGCTGTTCCGTTCCGGCGTGACACCCGAACAAATCGCTGCACTTGAGCAAGCGTACCCACAGGGCGTTGAAATCGTTGAGCGGATTCAGGGCGGCGAAAGCATCACAAACTTGCTCGGCCTCATTATCAATGTCCTCATTCTGATTTTCAGGGGCTGGTTTACAAACGTGCCGTTTTTGTCAAAATGAACCGCACCCGCAAAATCATGGCCTTCCTCTCTGCCTTCACAATCGCGGCGGCGGTGAAGTGGGCGGTAAACGAGTGGCGAAACTCCACGCCCGGAAAACAGGGCTGGATTTTGGGCATTTCGATTGCCCTTCTCGGTGTCGGCGTGTGCGGTCTTTTGCGGGCGTTCGGGTTTTTGTAACGTTAGGGAATTACCTTTTCATAGCGACCTCGTTTCGGTGAATACCGGAACGGGGTTTTTTGTTTTGTAAAAAATAATCGCATTGATAATCAGTTAGTTAGAAAATATTTTCATCAACCTGTTGCGTAGTTAAAAAAGTGTGTTTATCTTTGTCCTATCATTTAATTAAAACGCACAGAAAAATGAATATCGAAACCACATTTGTTTGGGAACGCGCTGAAAGCGAAGAAATCCTTTTGACAATCGGCGGCACTCATTACCCAGCCGCGCAAGACACCGAATTTGACAAGTGGCAGGGCGAACAGACGATTTTGGAGTGGGCGCAGCACGGCGAAAAAGAACTCAGCCTCTGGCAGTTCTCACCTAACGACCGCGAAGCGATGCGGCAGCGCCTTATTTCCCGCGCCGCCTTTCTGCAAGCGAAGCAAAAAAGCAGCGACAAAATGCGCGACTTGCTCGGCCTTCCCAAAAAATCTTTCATTGAATAACTCCCAGCCCCACGAAGCGCGAGCGGATGTGAGCGTTTCCGATGGGGCGGCAGTTAGAAAATATTAGTGTTTGTTTTTGTTTGTCGCCCTCATGCCCGGCGCAATGCCGGGCGGGGGTAAATTTAAGGGGCGATGGTGGCAATGGTAGCCATGTCGGAACGTATGCCGATGTTCCCGTTCGATTCGGGGCGCTCCACTAACTTTAAAACGCAAATTCACAATGACACTTAAACAAGCATTCCCGGAGTTTGAATACTTGCACCTGTTTCAGCCAAGACTTGACAAGGCGGGGCAAACGGTCGAAGATTTTATATCCCGTCTTGGCGAAACGTCGCACGGGGCAATCCCGCCAGAAATCACAATTCGGGGCAACGCTGCAACCCTTCGTTTTTTGGAGGCGTTCGGATGGGTTTATATTTCTAAACTTATTGTAGAACTATATCCGCAATGAAACCCCCCGACCTCCACACGCTCGACCTTTCCGGAAAAACCGTCCTGATTATAGGACACCCGGCGACGGGCAAAACGATGCTCGGCAAGGCTTTGGCCGACCGAACGGGCTTGCCCCTGTTTCACGGCGACGACTTCTTAGAGCCTGATGCCGTCAAAGGAATGTACTTGCTTTTGGAGCATCTTTGCAGTCATCAGCACAGCCCGTGCATCGTTGAAGGCGTTGCCGGGTATCGGCTGCTTAGAAAAGGGGTTGAACTGGACTGCTTTTATCCCGATATTGTTATTGAGATGACAGCGCCGTTTTCGCAGATTGAGCGGGTTTACAGCGAAGAAAGAACGGCGACGAAGGTAAAGAACTTGCCCGCTTTTATCAAAGGGCTGGAGACGGTTTTGGCGAAGTACCGGGCAATGGATAACCCGCGCCCGCCGGAATGGTACACGCTTGAAAACAGGTTTTGAAATGAAAAATCAAGGAACGGAATTTGGACAAGACCTTCGCGCCTTTGACGCTGAAATAAAAGCGGAAAAGGATAAGAGAATGAAGGCAAACCATGAAGCGATTGAGGCGTTGGCCGACATTGCTGGATTTGAAATTGAAAAGAAATCTGACTATCATTGGAGGCTCACAAAGACGGGTTTCAAAACAGTAGATGTGTGGCCGCAAGGGAGCAAGACGCATTTTCTCGGCTTTAAAAACCGTGTAATGTATCGGCATGACCTTGCCGGGTTTCTTGATAAACATTTTTCATGCGATTAAACAGGTTTTGATTTTTCACATTTTCTAAAATATCGCAACATGGCGACACACACCACAACGGGCGGCGCAAAATTTGGCCGCAACTTTTCAATTAGCCGCGAAAATGGGCAAACAAACAAGGAAGGAACGCCCTACTTCTTTGAGTGGCTGAAAGAACTCCCTACGGGCGAATCCGCGAAAGGGCGCAAGTTTGAAAGCCGCCAAAAGCCGGGCGGCACTTCTCATTACGAACTTTTCAAGGCGCTCGACGGCTATCTCATTGATGTTCGCAAGGAGCAAAAAGACTTTGGAGGCGGCGAAGAAACGCACCTTTTTTTGCACATGATTGACGCGGGCGACGAATACATTTTGGACATGGGAAAAATGGACAGCCGCTACACTACGGACGTTTTGAAACGGATTTTAAATCCGTTCTTTTCGCCGAATCAAAAACTTCGCGTTTCTCCGTACGCCGGAACAGATGAGCGCGGGAAATCCTCAATCGGCATTTCTGCCTATTCTGGCGCTGATAAACTTGCATATTCGCAGAGCAGCGATTTTTTACAGGCTATGCCTCCCGCCCGCACATGGGAAGGCAGAAACAATAAAACCGAATACGACTTTACCAACGTGGGCGAATGGCTATTTGAGCAAGTACAGCGCCTTGTTGTGCCGCACTTGACGAAAGACCCTATTTCAGCGCCGCAATCGCGCCCACAAACCGCCGCACCCCCCCAACCCGTCTCTGAACTCTCCGAAGCCGGGAAATCGCAAAACGCGGCCTTTGCTGCCCCGTTCCCCCGCGAAGAGCCGCCGATTGACGACGACGGGCTGCCGTTCTGATTTGACACAAGAAGCGTTTTAATGTTACAGGGCGGCTGGCAGATGCAAAGACGTTTGTCGCCCTGTTTTTTCTCACACTCAAAATTGAAAAAACGATGGAAGATTTGGTAGTCAAAGAAGCCGAAAGGATTTTCGGGACTGACAAGGGCAACAACGGCAAAACGCCGTGTTCGCCCGCCGGATATGACGCTTTCATTTTTGGCGCAGATTTTCAGCAAAAACAAAATGCCGCCGAAATCGCCGAACTGGTAACAGGGTTAAAAGACCTTTCCTACGCCGCGCAAACAACGGGCGGCACGGCGGGCGTTGACAAAGGGCTGCTTGCCGCGATTGCCGATGCCGAAAAACTTCTCAAAAAATACGACCCTCAATGACCCGCGATGAAGTAATCGCCGAACTGGAGGCGATAATCCGCGAAACCCGCCTTTCGCCCCGTCCCGGCAAGTACGAATACGGGCAGACGGCGCACATCTATTTTTCAAAAAGCCGCCCGCGATTGGTTGAGATAGTGGCGGCGCTAAAAGAAAGGGAGAAATGAAAGACGTTATCGTTTTCGGCGCAATCGTTGACGGCGTGGCGACGCGCAAGGACAAGACAATCACGCTGCGCATCGGTACGCAAGAACTTTCGCCTGAAAAAGCCGGGCAACTTTTTGGCCTTCAAAACGCCGCTATTTTCGTGGCTATCAAAGTCGAAAATTTTGGGCAAGAGGAAAGGGAGGCGCTTGAGGCTATGAAAGCCGATGAACTTGAAATCGGCGGCGGCAAGACGCTTTCAAAAAGGTTGCGCGATGTTCTTTTTCGTTTGTGGCAGCAAAAGCCGGACGGGTACAAAGATTCAAACTCGCACTACGCCGCACAGATGGAAAAGATAATCCAGCATTACAAAAACAAGTTGGATTAGCCCATTGCCCGCCAAGTGCGGGTTTTTTTATGCCTGTTTGAAAATTAAGCGCGTTGAAAATCAACGAGTTAGAAAAAATATGAAAAATAATTGCGCTTGCCTACTGCGTAACCCAAAAGTTGCGCTTATCTTTGTCCTGTCAATCACTAAAAAATAAAAGTCATGCCAACTGACGAAATCACAATCGAAGTCCGCGAGAGCGGCATCTCTATTCAGGGCGCGGGAGTAGGCCGCAAAGAAGAAGAAGTCCGGGAAACCCTCCAAGTCGCGCTCGACGCTCTGAACAGCGACCGAGACCGAGAAGCGTTTGGCAACGAAATCGTTGTCAAAAACGAAGAGCGAAAATGAACCACACACCAACCAGCGAAGCGGCACACAAGGCCGCTTCGCTTATTTCCGACCTGCTCACCATCGCCAGCGCCAACGGGCTGCCGACCATTCAAGCCTTTGCCGACAAAGCGGGCATGAAGCGTTCGCAGTTGTCGCGCTATGTGAACGGAAACGACAGCCCGACGCTCGACACGCTACAACGCCTGTGCCGGGCTGCGGGGGCTAAAATCAAAATTGAAACGATATGAAAAACACGGCCACAATCGGAAAAGAAACCCGCCAACACGCCATGAGGTTGCTCGCAGACGGTTGGACAAACGAAGAAATAAAGTCTTTGCCCGTCTGCAAAGACATACCGTTTGAAAAGTTGCGAGACTGGCGCTGCAAAATCAACAAGCGCAAAAATCGCAACGCCGAAACAGAACAAAAAGCAACGCAGCCCGAAAAAGCAACGTTGCTTTTTGAAACGGCAACGGTTTTGGCAACGCCAAGCAACGCCGAAGAACAGACCGCACAACACCAAGAAAACCCGCCTCAAGCGTCTGTTTTGCGGGTTTTTGCCCAAAACCTTGTCCTGAACTTTCACCCGGCGGACTTGTTGTTTTATTTTGCCGTTGCTATCGGGTGCAACGGCATTGCTCAAGCGTTGCCTGTTATAGGCAAGCCCATTGCGGTCGTTTATTTTGGCGTTGCCGCCGTTGCATTGCAGGGCGTTAAGGCGTTGCGGGGTCTTGCGCGGCTGCCCCACCTGCTGGCTCTTGTGTTTGTCGAGGCGGTCGGCTTTGCCTCTGACGTGATTTGGGCGAACACGTCTTTGTGGGGAAACGTCAGGTCTCTGCCGTTCGACATTTGGGAGAACAAATACAAAAACGGGCTGGGCGAAACGGTGCATTTGTGGGGCGGCGCTGACGTGGACAAGCCGTTTTACGTTGCTTGTGGCGTGGCCTCGCTGCTACTTGCGGCTTGCGTGTATGCTTGTGCTGTCGCTTGGCAGGGCAATGAGGCCAAAAAATAAAGTTGTTTTCATTCTTTGGGGCTGCCCGCTCGACGCAAGTTGGGCGGGTTTTTTATTCCCCTGAAAAATAATTGCGCCCTGCTATTGCGCAAACAAAAAGCGTTGCCTATCTTTGTGGCTGCTATGAAGCAGGTCTTGAAAGATATTTTGGCGGCGGTTGAATCTATTGTGTTTCCGCCCCCGCCCGACCCTGAAAAACAGGCGGCTTTGGACAAGCGGTTTGCCAAAGAGCCGCAGGACTGGTGGCATGGCATAAAGGCCGACGCGCCTAAAGACAATGACTGGATTCAGCCCAAAAGCGGAGGTTTCCCCAACGTGTTCGACGGCAAAGGGCTTAGGTATGTGCCGGGCGATGACACGGTAGCAGAGCAGCGGGGCGCGGCGAAAATAGGCGTAGAGATAACGCCGGAGGAGTGGGGGCAGATGAAGGCTTACAAACTTTCGCCTTCTCAAACCGGGCTTCACAACGTCACGCTTGCCAAAGCGATAAAGCCGCTTTGGAGGCAGGGCAAAAAGCCGAAAGAAATCGGCCTTTTGGTCGGATGTTCGGAAAGCACGGCGCGGCACTACTGCATCTGTTTCGAGCGGGCGCAAAAAGCATCAAACGCCGCTCCCCTATTTTAAAGGCGGGGGAGGGGCTAAATCCCCCTTATTGTCATTCTTGACAAGAATAAGAATGTTTTTCAAGAGGGGTTCTAACTTAAAAAAGGTAAAAGAAAATGCCTGTTGAGTACGTCATGTTTCTCGTTTTGTTAGTCGCCGTTGTTGTGGCGATTATCGTCAACGCGCTAAACAAGAAAGCGGGCGAGACGGCGGACATGGTGAACTGGGCGAACGTAAAAGAGCCGCTTTTTTACGAGCAGCCCGACCCTTCCAAGCCCGCTGGGATAGCCACCGTAGAACTTTACGAAAACGCGCTTTTGATGCTCGAAAAGCACGGAAACAAGCACATCGCACACACGAAATCAGATGCGAAGGATAACGTGTTTCTGTGGGTCTGGGGCGCGGACGGGGAGAACACGGCTACGGATTTCGACCGTTGGAAGTTTGCGAACGTGCAGCGCCGCAGCGATATTTTGGAGGCTTTTCGCGCTATGAAAGCGAGAAACGCGGCACAGGCGGGACGGCCTCAAGACGCGGCAAAGGTTTTCGCTGGCGCTGAATTTGACGACGTTCCGAACACTAAAAATTAAAACATTGAAATGACACCCGAACACGCGCAATGGCTTAACGCCGAAATTGACCATTTTCGCCGGGCGCAGCCCGATGAGAGGGCGGTTATTTTGCGCGATGTGGAGCGGCTTGCACAATCACAGCACCCCGAAACGGCGGAATGGAACGCGGCGCTGTACGCCAATTTGACGGCTAAAAACTTGCCCGTTGAATACGTCGAAAAGCAACCGAAAAGGCTTGAGCCTCCGACGTGGGGGGAAGTGACGCAGGTGACGGTTTGGGCGGTAAAACTGGCAGCGCCGCCCGCGATTTTGATAGGAGGCGGCTATTTGGCGGTAACGGTTGTGACGGCAGGGGCGGCGGGGCTGAAAATATGGTTGTTGGCGAACGGGTGGGTATTTGCTGTGCCGCTTGGCGCGTTGGCTCTTGTGTTCTGTGTTTCGGGGCTTTTTAGCCGCAAAACCGATGACAGCCCACAACCCGGCGCACACCCGGCACAGCCGAGCGAAGGCGGCAGCGTCGGAGCGAACGGCGGGAACATCATTATTCAGCAATTTATCATTCACGGCGACGGCAATACCGTTGTCAATAATCAGGGATAAAATGACAATTACAAAAAGTTTCCCAAACGAAAAGCCGCCAATAGTTTATGTTTGGAAAGACGGAATATTGTCCGTTCATGTTGCAGACCTTCACACTATAAAGGTTGAGGGCGCTGCCTCTTTACAAGAGGCGTTAGCAATTTTCAAAACTATCAATCAGAGATAAAATGAAACTCTCTAAAAAGAAATCAGACGCGCTTTATTCGAGCGTTCACGAGGACATATTTCAGGCGCGAATCAAAGTCGCAAAGCTTTTGAATGACCTGCCTCTTCTCGGCAGCGAGGTTGACAACGTTTTGAGCGATTTAATGAACTACGCGCCGCAAAACGCCTTAAATGTTTTTGAAAAATGAAAAACATCGTCACATTTGAAACCGCCGTCCGCCTCAAAATCGCGGGCTTCCCGCAGCCCACGCCGGAGGCGGGGCAGTTTTGGTGGTTGAAGTTCATGGGCGAGCCGATGCGCCCCTGCGTTGTCAATTTCGCTGGAACGGTTGAAATTTATTTTTCTGTTGTCGGCGGAGTGGTTTCCGAAAAAAAACACATGGGCCACAGCCTTATCACAAACGTCTGGGAAAAGAGCGGCGCTGTTTTCGCCCCCACCGCCGCTGACATCCTCGCCGAACTGTTCAAGCCGGAGATTCGCGGTCAAATTGGCGCGATGGACGTGCTGGCGATGGCGCTTAACCCAGAATTGGCAGCAAAAGATTGGCTCGAATCAAACGAAACATAGGCCGAACAATGACAACCTTTCTTATTTTCTTCATCTGGTGGGCAATCGGCACGGCGCTACTTTTCAGCCCTTCGTTTTTTAAAGAAGCAAAAGAGCGTATTGCGATTTTGACATTTTCAAAAAACAAATCATATGCAGTATTGATTCTTTTGCTTATTTCTGTTGCCATTTTCCCGCTTCCGATGCTTGCCCCTTTCGCGTGGGCGTGGGACAAGATTAAGGAGTTGATTTTCAAAATAACGCTTCGTATTTGGGCGCGGCGCATTGCGAAAATGGCAAAAGGCAAAGACGGGGCTTTAAGCGACAGGCTCAAAGAAATAGCGGACAAAATGAAAGGAGGGGTGAAATGAGCAAGCGCGGCAACGTCCTTTATTTGATGGTGCATTGGCCGTTCGTGTGGTGGTGGAAAATCGGCATAACGAGCAAGACGGCAGCAGCGCGGGCAAAGGCGCTCGACAGGGCAATGATTGGCCGCCCTTACCGCGTTTGGGCGGCTTTTGTGCCGGGCGCGTACCATGTGGAGCAATTGCTCCACCGCGAATTTAAAGGCTCGAACATCGTTTGGTATCGCGGCGACGGGCGCACGGAGTGGTTTTGGTTTTGGGTCGCGCCGTTCGCGTGGGCGGTAATGGTTTCGATAACGATTTTGGAGGGGCTGGCGATTGCGTGGGCTGTGGGCTTGTTGTTCGGCTTTGACGGGCTGACTTGGTACGCTGATTTTTTAACCGTCCTTTGGGATTGGGCGGTTTTTGTAATTGAATTTTTGAAAAGATTTATATGAATAACCAACAAATAAAAACAGCCGCCCGCGCCCTACGCGCCTACAACGTGAAGCGCAAGGGCATACTTGCCAACCTCACAGCAACACCGCAAACGGCGGAGCAGTTGGGCGGCAACCTCGAAGACAAAAGGCTGCACAGCGCCTTGAAACGTTTTGTCCGCGCCGGGCTTGTGCGGCGCTGCGATTCCGCCCCGACCGAAAAGGGCTATGGCAAGTTAAACACCTACGCGGCTACGCCGATGCTCGAAAAGTGCCGGGCGTTTGAAAAGACGGGGTTGCCGACGTTTAGCGCCGGGCAAATTGTTCTGCTTGTGGAGGCGTACAATCTTGGTGTTTTCAGCGTCCCTGAAATCGCTAAAACGGCGGGGCTGTCAAAATCGGCGGCGCAACTGTACGTTACGGCCATGTTCGGAAACGGCTATTTCAGCCGCACATCGCAGGGCTTTACGGTTGGGCAGCCTTATTACAAGTATCGAGCGGAGCGCCCAGTTCTTGAGTTTTTGAACGCTTTTTATGAGGCGTTCGCGTGAACAGATTTTAACCGCTTTTTAGCCGAAAAAAATTTGGCGGTTTGAAAAAAGGGGTTACTTTTGTAAAGTCAAAGAGGTCTAAATAAGACCCGACACGCTTCCCAGAATCGGCTTCACGCCGTGAACAAGCGCACCCGGTCGGGTTTTCTATTAAAGATTGTCTAAAGAAATTTCATTTGGTTTTTTGGGGTTTTAATAGCCTCGAACGTGAAACACGGGCGGGGCTTTTTTCTTGCCCTGAAAAAATATTTTCGCCTAACTGTTGCGTAATTAAAAAAGTGTGTTTATCTTTGTGCATCATTTAATTAAAACGCAACACTATGAATCTTGACAAAAAAGCCCTTGAACTTCGTGGGCAATTTTTGCAGAAATATTCTGTCGCTGCTGGAGAAGAAGAGGCAATAGCGGCATTTGAGAACGCCGAAATCCTTAGCGGGATTAACGCATTCTTTAAAGTTGTTTCCGATATACACAAACAGGGCTTTGACGGCTATTTTGACACAACCGAAAAGCCCGAAATCGTTTTGAAATGACCGACCGCTCGCCAAAAGCAACCTCACAAAAACAGGCTATCCTTGCCCACCTGAAACGGCACGGCTCGATTGATATGCCAACGGCGCTGCGGCTTTACGGCTGCGCCGCTTTGCGCTCTCGAATCGCAGACCTTCGCAAAGAGGGGCATGAGATTGAAAGCCGGATGAAGGCGTTTAAATCCATGTTCGGGCATCGGGGCGCGTTCGCGGTTTATTATCTTTCACAATCAAAATAAAAACAATGGAAAAATTGCTTGCCTTCACCAACTGCCGCCACACCAAAGCGGAGGCCGTAGCCCTTGCAAAATGGCACAGGGAACAAAATATGCTCACACGCGGGACTTACAAAAAAAACGAGCGCGGCCAAGCGTGTTCTGTCGGCTGCTTCGCAGACGGCGACCACTCGAAATTCCCTGAACTGTTCGGTTTTTCCGTTCCTTACGCGCACTTGCTCGACCGGGTTTTCGAGGCGCACGAGACAGACGCGGAGGCGGCAGACTTCCACGTCTGGTACGTGGAGAACACGCCGGAAGAGGCGGACACCATGCGGATTTGGTGGGAATTTTTTGCCCTCACCGTTGAGGGCATCGGCGAAGAGTGGAGCGGTTTTGCCGCCGAGTGCCGGGCGGAATCGCCAGACCTGAAAAAAATAAGCGACCTCGCCGTCGCCCTCGACCGCGCCCTCGCCCGCGCCCTCGACCGCGCCGTCGACCTCGACCTCGCCCGCGCCCGCGCCCGCGACCTCGCCCGCGCCCTCCCCCTCGCCCTCGACCGCGCCGTCGACCTCGACCTCGACCGCGCCCGCGCCGTCGCCCTCGACCGCGCCCTCGCCCTCGCCCTCGCCCTCGCCCTCGACCTCGACCTCGACCGCGCCGTCGACCTCGAAAACTTCAAAAAAGCGGTTGAAAAAATCGCGGC
>Ga0209582_1000291_pt1 | contig 39589 bp, 24 predicted proteins | sample KloWWTmetKNB5Kit_FD_187176 | JGI IMG/M metagenome (GOLD analysis project Ga0209582, IMG submission 187176) | Active sludge microbial communities from Klosterneuburg, Austria, studying microevolution and ecology of nitrifiers - Klosterneuburg... | ecosystem: Engineered > WWTP > Aerobic digester >...
ATCTCATCACTGATAAAATCTTTTGAATCCATTTGATTTTTTGTTTTTCGTTATAAATTTATTCATTTTTATAACTTACACACTTTATGGCTTAGTACCTGTTATTTAGAATATTATTCAACTCTAAAACTCTATTACTGTCCACTCTAATACTGGTTAACTGGTTAACTCTAATACTTTTCCTATATAAACTACATAAACGAAAAGCTTTCGCAATTCGCTAGGAGAAAACGCTCTTTCAAAGCTTCTTATTGATTAATTCTATATTACGATCAAGCTTAGCCATGTACCTAAATCCAGGTGCACTAACAACTGGTACACTCTCACTGATTAACTCTATTACTGTCCACTCTAATACTTATTAACTCTATTACTGATTAACTCTAATACTTTTCCTACATAAACGAAAAGCTTTCGCAATTCGCTGGGAGAAAACGCTCTTTCAGAGCTTCTTATTGATTAATTCTATATTACGATCAAGCTTAGCCATGTACCTAAATCCAGGTGCACTAACAACTGGTACACTCTCACTGGTTAACTCTATTACTGTCCACTCTAATACTTATTAACTCTAATACTGGTTAACTCTAATACTTTTCCTACATAAACGAAAAGCTTTCGCAATTCGATAGGGAGAAAACGCTCTTTCAGAGCTTCTTATTGATTAATTCTATATTACGATCAAGCTTAGCCATGTACCTAAATCCAGGTGCACTAAAAACTGGTGCACTCTCACTGGTTAACTCTATTACTGTCCACTCTAATACTTATTAACTCTAATACTGGTTAACTCTAATACTATCTTACTTCCTCCACTCCTTCAATACTTAAATCTTCTAACTTCTTCTTCACATCCAACCCCAACACATAATCCATCGCCTTATTTCTGCTAATGACATCATATCCTTCCGGTGTAAAAAGGGTCTTTTTAAAATGGATGATGGCCCAACGATGATTATCACTTATATAAATAATCTCCCACTTGCTTTTGGCAATGAAGAGCAGCCCCTTTCCTCTCCAGATAAATCGGGTATTGCTATCATCCAGAGTCTTATCATATCCGACTATGGTTTTATTCTTTCCCTTTTTCAGATACTTAACTTCATCCAATAATACGGTATCGCCCTTCCTTTCCATGATGGTGTAATTAAATGTTGGGTTTGTTTTTTTCCCGGAAAGCCACATAGGAAAGTTGGATTGAATGACATACCATCGACCTTGGATATCGGTGAGTTTTAAATCCTGAGCTGTTAGAAAATGAATAGAAATAAAAAAGAATAATATTGCTTTCAATGAAACTTGTTTTTAAAATTTCCTAATAATAAGTATTGCGCTTTAGTTTGATATAAGTTTAAAGAATCGGATAGATTCCATTTTCAAAATGTAAATATTCATTTACGATTGGTATATTCAAATTAAAATTATTTTGATCGCCTTCAAATGTAAGTCTATCTATTAAATATTGTCTACTGTAACTTAATTAAAATATATGAATTGCTTGTAAGAATCATTTTTATGCTTCGCTTTTTCCTGAATAGAAAGGCCTTGATTTTCATGCCAAGAATTATTTCACATTAAAGAATTATTTGTCCTAAATATCTGTTTCAATTTGAGAACTATTTAGGTTGAGTAAAGAATGGCTAACATGATAAATATTAGTATGACTATTTATTAAACCGCCGACAATTGATTTAAAATAAAATAAATAATAAAAAAATGAATGCATTAGAAAATAAAGTTGCTATTGTAACAGGAGGTGGATCCGGTATTGGTCGTGCGAGTGCGATATTGCTCGCTACAGAAGGTGCCAAGGTTGTCATAGCTGATATTGATGTAAAAGGTTCGCAAGAAACTGTGAACCAAATTACCTCTTCAGGTGGAGAAGCTATATTTATCAAAACAGACACTTCAAAACCGCGTGAACATGAATTGCTCGTGGAGCAGACCGTAGAAAAGTATGGAGGACTTCACATTGTATGCAACAACGCAGGTATTGGCGGCCCATTAGGACCTGTCGGCGAATACCCAATAGACGGTTGGGATAAAGTAATTGCAATTAATTTGTCCGGGGTATTTTATGGAATGCATTATCAGATACCTGCCATGTTGAAATCTGGAGGCGGAAGCATTGTAAACATGGCATCTATACTAGCTATTGTCGGTACCAGAAATAGTTCAGCATATGTGTCAGCAAAACATGGAGTCATTGGTCTTACTAAGACTGCGGCATTGGAATATGCTGATCAGAATATCCGTGTAAACGCAATAGGTCCTGGATATATTAGTACACCATTGCTTACTAATGCGTTGGACGATGATACATTAAAAGCAATAGCGGCAATGCATCCAATCGGCAGATTAGGTACTTCAGAGGAAGTGGCAGAATTGGTTCTTTGGCTCAGTTCTTCAAAATCCTCCTTCGTCACCGGCGCATATTATACAATAGACGGCGGCTATACTGCACAATAATTACAACCATCTTCCAATACGGAAGTTATACTAATACACTTTCCTTTAAATGTGGGATAATAATTACTTAAAAAGCTAAAAGTAAGATTAATTAGTCTTTTGTAGAAGGACGAAAAACCTATCTCCCACTTTTTAAAAATGCAAAACAACTAACTATGAAATTAACTTTAATTGTCATCGCTATAATAACTGGTGTATTTATCCTCTCTCAAATTTATTTTATTATGGCCAAAACAGAAACACAACCCTACAAAATTATCAAATCGGAGAAGGATTTTGAGATTCGAAAATATCCAGCCGCTATCATGGCCACGATATCAATGGATGCAAAAACCTATAAAGAATTATCCAGTCCCGGATTTAATAAGTTAGCGTCTTATATATTTGGGAGTAATGAAGGGGAAAAAAAGATAGCCATGACATCACCTGTGCATATGGATATAAATGATTCCATGTCCTCCATGAGCTTTGTGATGCCGGCTGACTACAATTTGGATAATCTACCCAAACCGAACGATTCAACTATTAAACTTGAAAAAAGTGCAGATGAATACATGGCCGCAATTCAATTTGGTGGATTTGCAAATGACGATGAAATTAAAAAGTATGCAAGTAAATTAGAAGAGGCTTTGAAGAGGAGTGGCATCAATTACTACGGAAACTTTCGATTTCTTGGCTACAACGCACCATTTCAATTGCTGGCAAGGAGAAATGAAATTGTTGTAAATGTCCAATGGAATCAATAAATTAGATTTAAAAAGCGGCTTTTTTATTGTTTATATTGATATAAGCTTTACTTTGCCTAAAAAGATTAATTAATCATAAAAAATATAAAAATGAAGATTCAATTTAATACTGATAAAACGATAGAAGGAGATGAGAGAAACGAAGCATATTTTACTTCCTTAATTGAAAGTGGATTAAAGCATTTTGACGCTAATCTTTCACGCATAGAAGTTCATTTATCAGATCAAAACGGTACAAAGGAAGGTCCAAATGACATTCAATGCATCATGGAAGCAAGGATCGAAGGTAAGCAACCAATAGCAGTGACAAGTCAAGCGAATACAATTGAAATGGCTGTGACAGGCGCTATAGATAAATTAGAAAATTCTTTAAAAACCATTTTTGGACGAATGAAAGATCATCAAAAATAATCAGAAGTCGCAATTTGGATTAGGTAATATCCATCAGAATAAATGACCAAACTGCATAAATACTAATATTTTCCTGACGCATTAGTAATATACTAGGAAAATTAGAAAATATTCTCTAATTTTAAGGAAATGATTTCACAAAATAAAACAATCATCATGCAAAAGATTCTTGTCCCTACAGACTTTTCAGATAATTCTAAGGCAGGTTTGCGATTTGCTATTCAGTTAGCATCCCAGCATCCATATCAGTTAACTTTCTTTCATTGTTACCATATGAATCAATTAACTTCAAGCGATTCAAAAGAAGAATCCGATGATAAATCCGGGGTAGATAGATTACAAACACAACTCAATAATTTTGTGGATACGGTTTACAATGAATTGAACGCAACTCAGGACAGCACAACGTGTATAGTACAAAGTTCTGTAGCTCCTGATGCCAGTATTCGAGATTATGCTACGAAAAACGGATATAGTTATATATGCATTAGCACGAGAGGTGCAGGAAAGTTTGATCGAGTATTCGGCACGAACACTTCCAATCTTATTAGTTTTTCAGATGTTCCGGTTATTGCTGTTCCTAAGTTTTATACAGCAAAAAAAATAACTGATATTATATATGCATCAGATTTAAATAATTTAGAAGTTGAATTAGTCAAAGTGGTGGATTTTGCAAAACCATTAGAAGCAGAAGTTGAGTTATTACACATTACTTCACCGATAGAACTAGAAACAAATTCTGAAACAATTGAAGCAGCTGTCAAAACTTTTTCAAAATATGACATAAAGCTTCATGTCGAAAAACCAAATCCTAGTGAATCATTAGTTTCAAATCTTGAAGCAGCAATAGAAAAGTCCAATCCTTCAATGATGATCATGTTCACTCAGCAGAACAGGACATTTTTTGAAAAATTATTTCTTTCCAGTAAAACTGAAGAATTTTCATTTAATTTAAAAGTCCCGTTGCTTGTTTTCAGTAAATTATAATTTTACTTTTTTGAAATAAAATATGCCTGAAAATAATTTTAACATTAAAGGATTATCTGATGAACAAGTAATTCTTGCAAGAGAGAAATTTGGTCAAAACAAGCTAAGTTACAAGAAGGAGAATGGAATAGTAGAGACCTTAAAAAATCTGGCGAAAGAGCCAATGATTCTCTTATTACTCGTAGCTTCCCTTATCTATTTTGTAAGTGGAAAAACTGGCGATGGAATTTTTCTTTCCTCCGCGATTATACTCGTTTCCTTTATCTCATTGTTTCAAGATTCAAGAAGTCGAAATGCTCTCCAAAAACTAAAAAATTTAACTCAACCTAATTGTACAGTAATTCGAAACGGCAAGAGGGAAGTAATAAAAAGTGAAGAATTAGTCATTGGAGACAGTCTTATCGTAGAGGAGGGGACATCAGTTACAGCAGATGGAATCATTATACATTCCAATGATTTTTCTGTCAACGAGTCTATACTTACCGGGGAATCCTTTGCGGTGTTTAAGGATAAATCATCTAAGGACAATTGTATATTTAAAGGAACTACGATAGCCAGTGGATTAGCAATAGTTACAATTACAGCTATTGGCAATGAAACCAAATTAGGTAAGATCGGTATCAGTCTTGATAGTATAAAAGAAGAAAAAACACCCTTAGAACTTCAAATAAGCAATTTTGTAAAAAAATTAGTCATTGCTGGGGCCGTTGTATTTTTAATTGTTTGGGCCATCAATTATTTTATATCCTATGATTTATTGGATAGTTTATTAAAAGCGCTCACTTTAGCCATGAGTATTCTGCCGGAAGAAATACCAATGGCTTTTACCACTTTTATGGCCATCGGAGCCTGGAGATTAATGAAAATGGGCATTCTGGTAAAACAAATGAAAACAGTCGAAACCCTTGGTTCAGCTACCGTTATTTGTACAGACAAAACAGGCACGATCACTGAAAATAAAATGAGTTTGGCGAAAGTATTTTCAATGACTTCAAAGAAAATAGAAACACCGGCTGAAGCAAATTTAGATGAAAAAGAATTAATTAAAATAGCCATGTGGGCAAGTGAGCCCATACCTTTTGACCCTATGGAAATAGCTTTGCATAGAGCTTACGGTGAATTACATTCGAATGATGAGAGACCATATTTTAAGATGGTTCATGAATATCCATTAAGTGGGAGACCACCGATGATGACACATATTTTTGCAAATAAAGATGGCAAAAGAATAATAGCAGCTAAGGGTGCTCCGGAAGCATTGATGCGCATCTCAAATCTTACAAAGGATGAATTAATTGAAATTGAAAATGCCATTAAATCACTTACAAATGATGGCTATAGGGTCCTCGGTGTTGGTCAATCCAATTTTAATGGAAATATATATCCAAAAACTCAGCAAGAATTTACCTTTGAGTTTAAAGGAATTGTTGCATTTTATGATCCTCCAAAGACAAATATTAATAAAGTATTTGAAGATTTTTATCAAGCTGGAATTGCAGTAAAAATTATCACCGGAGACAATGCAGAAACGACTAAGTCAATTGCTAAACAGATAGGGTTTAGGGGGATTGAACAAAGTCTTTCTGGGGAAGAACTGATGAAGTTAACTGATGCTGCATTACAAGAAAAAGTGATGCACACCAACATGTTTACGCGAATGTTTCCTGAAGCTAAACTTAGAATAATTAATGCCCTAAAAGCGCAGAATCAAATAGTAGCAATGACTGGTGATGGCGTCAATGACGGACCTGCATTAAAGGCAGCTCACATCGGTATAGCAATGGGAAAGAAAGGTACTGAAATAGCAAAACAAGCTGCTTCGTTGATTCTTTTGGAAGATGATCTGTCTAAAATGGTCGATGCTGTTGCCATGGGTAGAAAAATCTACACCAACTTAAAAAAGGCCATACAGTATATTATTTCGATTCATATTCCAATTATATTAACTGTATTTATTCCTCTTGCCTTAGGATGGATTTATCCAAATATACTTTCACCCATTCATATCATTTTTCTGGAATTAATAATGGGCCCGACATGTTCCATTATTTTTGAGAATGAGCCGATGGAAAAGAACACAATGTTGCGCAAGCCACGACCATTTACCAATACATTCTTTAATCTAAAAGAACTCACAGTAAGTGTTATTCAGGGCCTTGCAATTACAGCGGGAACATTATTAGTTTATCAATATTCAGTTCAGCAGGGATTTGATGAGGCTCACACAAGGACGATGGTATTTACTGTCTTAATTGTTGCAAATATTTTTTTAACCCTTGTAAATCGTTCGTTTTATTATTCGATATTTACCACATTGAGGTATAAGAATAATTTAGTTTTGTTAATTATAGCCATCACTATTGCCATTACAGGATTGATGTTGTTTGTGCCACCATTGACCCAGTTTTTTGAGTTTGAGGTAATTAATTTATATCAATTAATGATTTGTATAGGTATCGGATTTGCATCAGTAATTTGGTATGAATTGGTGAAAGTAAATACACGGGTTAAAAGTAAAAGAAGGGAAAGGTGAATGATAAATTATGAGTGATAGGTAATGAGTGATAAGTGATAAATTATTTCAAAGGTTATATTTGATTGACGATTTAAACATTTATAATTAAATTTATTTCATGATAAAAAAGTTATTAATAGTCTTCACTTTAGTCACTACCTTTAGTTTTGGTTTTACGTTCAATTCGATTTTGAATAAAATAAATGACAATCAAATAAAGATGAAAAAGGTAACAGGTATAGGCGGCATTTTCTTTAAATGCAAAGATCCTAAGGAAATGAAAGAATGGTATAAAACCCATCTAGGAATGGACACTAACGAATATGGAGTGACATTCGAATGGAAAGAGGCAGAAGATTCAACCAAAAATGGTTCGACACATTGGAGCCCATTTTCTGAAACAACTAAATATTTTGAACCTTCAACAAAAGACTTCATGATCAACTACAGAGTTGACAATTTGGAAGACTTGGCTGAAGAATTAAAAAAAGAAGGAGTTACCATTTTAGATACCATTGAAACGTATGATTATGGAAAATTTCTCCATATCATGGACATGGAAGGCAACAAAATAGAATTGTGGGAAGCGGTGGATTAATTAAATGGTGCCTGGAGGTTTAAATTTGGAATTGTTTCTATATCTAATTTCAATTAATTTAATGAAGAATAATCATATTTTATTCCCCCTCAAATAATATGTTTTGTCATTCCGACTGAAGGGAGGAATATGCCAGAATAATGGATTAGCCATCAAAGCTTGATTTTTATTAATTGTATAACTTATACAAAATGGAATTATACAATTGGTCATGTTTTTATTTTATGTTTCGTTTTATAACATTAAACAGTTCTCTTGCTTTTATATCTTTGCATCATGACAACATTATCGAATATCATAGAAACGCTTAAACTTCACAAAAATCATTTAACAAAAAAGTATGGTTTAAGTATCATTGCCATTTTTGGAAGTTATGGACGTGAACAGCAAACTGGTAATAGTGATGTAGATATTTTAGTTGATTTTGACCGCCCAATTGGAATTGAATTTATTGATTTAGCAGACGAACTTGAGAATTTACTTAAAATTAAAGTAGATCTTGTATCAAAAAATGGTATTAGACCTGACTATTATAAGCAAATTGAAAGAGAATTGAATTATGTCTAAACGAGACAATAATTTATTAGTTTTAGATATTCTTGTTTCAATTGAGAAAATAAAAGAATATACCTATAAATACACATACGAAAGCTTCCTTGAGGACTCAAAGACAATTGACGCAGTTATAAGAAACTTTGAAATCATTGGAGAAGCTGCCAATAGACTTACAGAAGATTTTAAAGAAGTACATCCGGGAATTAATTGGTTCCGAATAAGGGGCTTTAGAAATAGGATAGTTCATGACTATATGGGAATTGATTTTCAAATTGTGTGGAGAATAATTGAAAAAGATCTTGATAAACTTGCTAAAGATATCGCTGCTGTCATTAATAATTGATTAAGCTTAGGCTTTTATTAATAATTTTATAGGGGTTGGGCCATATTCTTTTAATTTTATTAAAAACTTTCGGTCTTCTACTACCATAATGCCATCAAAATCCAGTTCATTCATTAATTTGTTTGGCTTTTCGCCTATTCAATTTACTTTTTTTAATCCTTTTATTAATTTTTATCGTATTCCTGTTGTTAGGAAGTATTAGTTTTGCTATAATATTAAGGGGAAAGTGTCTTTTGAATAAATATCTTAAACGTGTTCTGAAATTTTTACTATATCTCATAGGGTTTATTATTCTATTGGTTATAGCCCTTTTGATAGCTATACAGACTAATGCTTTCCAGCAATTTGCTAAAAATAAAATCACCGCATTTCTAGAGAAAAAGATAGGAACGACAGTTTCTATTGACAAACTCACCATCACCTTTCCCAAAGAAGTGGTGCTTACCGGAGTTTACCTTGAGGACCAATCAAAAGACACGTTACTGGCAGGAGACACTATCATGGTCGACATAAGTATGTTCAAATTATTAAGCAGTAGTGTCGAACTCAACAATATCGATCTACGAGGTATCACTGCCAATGTCATCAGAACACTCCCGGATAGTGCTTTCAACTTTGATTACATCATCAAGGCATTTGCCTCTAAAACACCCCAAGCCGAGCCTAAAGATACAAGTGGCGGCATGACGATCTCAGTCAACAAAATCAATTTGGATCGTATCCGTATCCGCTATGATGACGCTGTTACGGGCAACGATGTAACTGCCTTTCTAGGACATTTTGATACGAAGTTTGAAGAGTTTGACCTGGAAAAGCTAAAATTCCGGACACCAGACATTGCATTGAATGGCTTGAATGTAAAAGTCAGACAGACAAAGGCTATATCAAAGGATGCTCAAGTGGTAGATACTGTGGAAGTAAAACCCACTATTTATCCCGATTTTCAATTTAATGAATTAGTGCTACAAAACATCAATGCCGACTATGTCAATACCGTCAATGGCACAGATGCCAAAGTCAATCTCTCAAAACTTCTCGTTCAATCGAATGACCTCAATATTAAGGATCAGAAGATAGATCTGAAAAAAGTAGAGTTATCTGGAATCTCAGCCGTTCTGGCTTTGGACAATGCCGGCAAAGATGTCGTGGAAACGACTGCAGTAGAGGTCAAGCAAGAAGTTGAAAGTAAAGGTTGGCAAGCAAAAGTAAGCGACATTGTCATCAATGGTGTGAATTTCAAAATGGATGATCTGACTCAAGCCAAGCAGAAAAAAGGCATAGATTTCAGTCATCTTGATATCAAAAATCTTCAAGGCAGCGTCAAAGATCTTGGCTATGATCCGATGAAAGTCTCAGGAACTGTTGACAATTTAAGTTTTCTCGAAGCGAGTGGTATCAAACTGCGCAACCTTTCAACCGACTTTTTATATGGCCAAAAAGAAGCCTATCTTAAAAACCTACTCATAGAACTTAACAATACTGTCATCAAAGATGCGCTGGAAGTAAAATATCCTTCTATTGCAGCTTTAAAGACCGACCTTGGACAGTTAGAGATCAAAGCCAATTTCAATCACAGCCGAATTGCATTGAATGATATCTTGCTTTTTGCTCCACAATTAGCGAGTCAGGATGTATTTAAAAAATATCCCAACAGTGTCTTACTCTTACATTCTAATATGTCTGGAAAAGTGAACGACCTTACGATACCTAATCTTGAGATTTCGGGCATAGGTTCAACCAAATTAAGCGCTTCAGCGCACATCACGGGTCTACCGGATATGAAAAAGACAAGGTTTGAGTTCAAATTTAAAGAGATTTCCAGCACAGCGAAAGACCTCAAAGATCTCCTTCCTGCCGGAACCTTACCGAATACGATTGCACTACCTGACAAGTTCACCATGCGTGGAACTTTCGAAGGTTTAACCAATAATTTCAAAGCTGACGTAAAGTTGATAACAAGTTTTGGGAACGCTGATATCAATGCCAAGTTCGATGCAAGTAGCGGTAAAGGAAAAGAAAAATATGATGCCAAATTTAGGACATACGGATTTGACGTTGGCAAATTATTAAAAAGACCGGATCAAATCGGCAAGGTCACCGTCAACGGATTTATCAAAGGAACAGGTACAGATCCTAAGACTGCAAATGCAGTGTTTGACATTAATGTCGATAATGCTGTTTATAATAATTATGCTTATCATGCGGTGCATCTCAAAGGTCAGGCGCAGGACGGAAATCTGGAAGCAAAATTGGTGTCCAATGACATTAATGCCATGATGGAAGGCAATGCCATTGTAGATCTTAATGGCAAATATCCATCTATCAAACTTGATATGAGAGTGGACAGTATCGACTTTCAGAAGTTGAAATTGTACAAGGATGAGCTCCGTTTTCATGGAAATATTCATGCAGACATAGCGACAGCTGACCCTGACTTTTTGAATGGAGATGTCGTGCTTTCACAAGCCATTGTCGTAACTAATGGTAAAAGGTATCTATTAGATTCTTTGAGCGCTCATGCGATATCTACAGCAGATAGCAACCTTATAAATCTGAGGGCACCGTTTATGTCAGCGGATATTGTCGGTAAATATCAACTTTCAAAACTACCGGGAATATTGATGTCCACCATAGACAAGTATTATGACATAGTTCCTGATGCATCCATAGTTAATTCAACTACGCCGCAATACTTTGATATTTCTGCCAGAATCATACGAACTCCTATTATAGAGCAATTGCTGCCGGAGTTAAAGGAAATGGAATATATTGATATTAAGGGAAACTTTGATAGCAGAGAAGACCTATTAGTAATCAATGTCAATTCACCTGCTATCCTCTACGGAACTAACGAGCTGAAGGGTATCAGCATGAATGTCAATACAGAGAATGACTCTCTTCAATATGATGTAAAGCTTGATCAATATCAATCCGGTCAGATTCTGGTCAATCAAGCAAGTGTAGCGGGATATGTCAATGACAATAAGATTTACTTTGATGTTGCAGCCAATGAACAAAACCTTGATCAGAATATCAAGTTGTCCGGTATGCTTCAACAAATGGCAGAAACCTTCAGGTTTTCTCTGCTAAAAGAAGGCCTCACTCTAAATGGGGAGCAATGGGCGGTAAAGGATAACAATGCATTGTATTTTGGCAAATCAGGCATCAAGGCGGATGATTTCATACTATCGAGTAATGGGCAATCTATTTCTATTGAAAGCGAAAAAGATCAGTTCAACAGCCCGCTGAACGTTGCGTTCAAGGACTTCAGCATAGAAACCATTACAAATATTGTTTCTAAGGATACTTTACTTATAGGCGGTCTGATCAATGGCCAGGCTAAAATAGAAGACTTGGCCACTACCCCTCATTTTACTGCGGATATGTTGGTTGGAGATTTCAATTTTAAGGGAGATACGCTAGGAAATATTAAGATCGATGTCAATAATGAGGACCTCAATACGCTCGCTGCCAAAGTGACTGTGAATGGCAAAGGAAGCGAAATCAATTTGGATGGATTTTATTATACCAAATCTGAAAATCCGCTCGACTTTAATCTGGATGTTAAAAACATTGACCTTAGTAAAGTTCAGGCCTATGCCATAGGCATGGTCAAAGATGCGTCCGGCGATCTTCGTGGCAAACTAAAGATTACGGGAAGTGCCGCAGCTCCTCAAGTAAGAGGTAGCCTTACATTTGACAAAGCCAAATTGAATTATGCACAATTCAATTCAATATATTCACTGGAAAATGAAACGATTCGCTTCACAGAGGATGGCATTGTGCTTAATAACTTTACCATAAGAGATACAGATGGTAATCGAGCCATCATAGACGGTACTGCATATACCAAGGATTTCATATCATATAAACTTGGACTGAATATGCAGGCAGATAATTTCAAAGTGTTGAGTTCCACCAAGCAGGATAATGAATTATACTTTGGAAAATTATTTATAGATGCTAATATAAATATCGCAGGAACAAGCACAAGTCCTGTAGTCGACGGCAAACTTCGGGTCAACGAGGCAACTGATCTTACATTTGTCATACCTCAGAAAGATCCGAGATTAGTAGAGCGTGAAGGTGTCATAGAGTTTGTAGATATGGATGCTCCTTTATTAAATACTGTTCTGACTGGAACTGAAGAAAAACCTAAAACAGGTTTGGAAGGACTTGATGTGGCGATGAACATCATCATCGATAAAGAATCAATATTTAACATCATCATCGATGAAGGAAATGGTGATTTACTAAGAATACGCGGACAGGCACAGTTGACAGGAGGTATAGATCCTAGCGGCAAAGTAACATTGGCAGGAGATTACGAGATCGAAGAAGGTAAATATAACATCACCTTTAACTTTCTAAAAAGAGAATTCCTAATTCAAAAAGGCAGCAAGATCACATGGACTGGAGCTCCGACAGAGGCGGATGTAAATGTGACCGCGATTTATATCGCCAATGTTCCACCTCTGGACCTGATCTCCAATCAACTATCTACGGCAAACCAAACGATTCGTAATACTTACAAACAAAGACTTCCCTTTGAGATCAATCTGAATATGGAAGGCCAATTGCTGAAGCCTATCATCACATTTGACATCAAACTTCCAACCAATAAAAACTATGGTGTTTCTAATGATGTCATTTCCACCACCAATACCCGTCTAACACAATTAAGACAGGAACCTGCAGAACTTAATAAACAAGTTTTTGCAGCTTTATTATTAAATAGATTCGTTGGTGACAATCCATTTGCAGCAGAATCTGGTGGATTTACCGGTGAGCGTTTCGCGAGGCAGAGTGTGAGTAAGATTCTTACAGAGCAATTGAATAATCTTGCGGCTAATATGATCGCAGGAATTGACCTTAACTTTGACATCAATAGCACAGAAGATTATTCTTCCGGAGAGCTGCAAAATAGGACAGACCTCACTGTAGGACTTTCAAAAAGATTGTTTGATGAAAGATTGAAAGTAAGTGTAGGTAGTAATTTTGAATTGGAAGGAGCGCAGAATACTCAGCAAAAAACTACCAATATCGCCGGTGATATATCTGCAGAATATCAATTGACCAAAGATGGTCGTTATCTGATCCGTGCATATCGTAAAGATGAATATGTGGTTGTATTAGGCCAGGTGGTAGAAACCGGAGTGGGTTTCGTGCTTACGGTAGAATTTGATAAGATCAAAGACATATTCGCCAAGAAAACAGAAGAATTCAAAATTAGGGAAAGAAAGGCTAAAAAAGCTCAGGAAGAGCGAGAAGTCAAGCAATTAGAATTAAAGCAAAATACAGTGAAGTAATATGAAAAGAAACATTTTACAGCAAACATTTATAACCACATTTGCAAAAATACAAGTGTGCGTATTGACCTGTGCTGTAATGTTTCTAATGTCATCTTGTAGTTCCACAAGGAAACTTCCCGATGGTGAACAATTATACACAGGCGCTAAAATCAAGATAGAGGAAAAAGATTATCCCGTAGCTAAGAAAAAGCTACTTAAAGATGAACTTGAGGCCATCACAACTCCAAAGCCGAATTCTTCTTTGTTGGGAATCCGGTACAAACTTTTCTTCTATAACATGATTGATACGGTCAAAAGACAGAAAGGGCTTAAGTATTACATTAAGTACAAGATGGGAGAACCTCCGGTATTATTTAGCCAGGTAAGTATTTCAGCCAATCGCGACATCCTCAATAACAGAATGGAAAACCGAGGCTACTTCAATGCAAAAACCGATGTAGATACATCCGGCGGCAAAAAAACAGTCCACATTACGTATACTGCTAAGCCTGGACCTCAATATATGATCCGCAGTGTTCAATTCCTGGTGGATTCGTCTACTTTAGGCAAGGCTATTAAAAAGACACAGATTAATACAGTCCTAAAAGAAGGCAATTCTTTTGATCTGGATGTAATTAAGGCGGAACGAAACCGGATAGACTATACGCTAAAGGAAAGAGGTTTTTATTATTTCAAACCTGATGACCTCATCATCAAAGTGGATAGCACAGTCGAAAGGCATAAGGTAGATCTATACCTGACGCCAAAGAAAGACATCTCTGAAAAATCCGGTCGCGTTTATGACATTAATAATATCACCATATATTCCAACTATTCATTGACCAATGATTCACTCTATGAACTGCCGGGAGAGAAATACAAGGATTACTTTATAGTTGATCCGGACCATCTCTACAAACCTTCAATATTCGACAGAACAATGTTTTTCAACAAAGGTGATGTGTACAACAGGACAGATCATAATCTGAGCATAAGTCGTCTGGTCAATCTTGGAATCTTTCGATTTGTAAAAAATCAGTTTGTAGAAGCAGATGACAATCCGGCGTTGATGAACGTAAATTATTATTTGACGCCCATGGCCAAAAGGAGTATTTATCTGGAGGTGAGGGCTAAGCGCAATGATGCTGATTTTACTGGTTCGGATATTACATTAAATTGGAGCAACAGAAATACCTTTCGTGGTGCAGAGCTGCTAATGATCTCCCTATATGGGGGTTTTGAACTACAAGCCAAAGGAAATGAAGGCCTGAATAATAGAAATTATTATAAGGCTGGTGCAGAAAGCACCTTGAGTTTTCCAAGATTCATTGTGCCATTTAAATGGGAAAGCACCAGTGCTTATCTGCCAAGGACTAAGATCACTACTGGCTACGACTATTTGTACAGGACCAAATCCTATGTGTTAAATAGTGTCCGTCTTTCTGCAGGTTATGCATGGAAAGAATCAATCCGGAAGGAGCATGAGCTCAAGGTTATAGATATGAACTATGTTCAGCCGCTCAATGTAACGGAACTTTACAAAAGTCTCGCTGAAACAGATCCTACCTTGAATAAGGCCATCGAGAAGCAATTCATACTGGGTTCCACATACAAATATAAATATACGACCACCATGCTTTCAGGCCGCAAATATACCATGTATGTGCAGGGTGGAGTGGATCTTTCCGGCAATATTCCGGGTCTGATCAGCGGGGCCAGTATCCGTGAAGGGAAGCCAAAGGAATTGTTTGGCGGAGTTTACTCACAGTATGTTAAGTTTGAAGCAGATTATCGACCTTATATAAAGATCACGGAAGGTTTAAAACTCGCCAATAGGATCACAGCAGGATATGGATATGCCTATGGCAACTCCGTTAACCTTCCATTTATAAAGCAATTCATCATCGGCGGATCCAATAGTGTACGCGCATTTCCGGCACGATTGATCGGACCGGGTACTTACTATGCGCCGAATGATCCAAGGTCTAATACATCCTTTACAGCAGATCAGGGTGGAGATATAAAGCTTGAATTAAACTCAGAACTTAGGTTTAAACTATACAAGATCATTGATGGTGCTGTCTTTGTGGATGCAGGAAATATTTGGTTACTCAATCAAAGTATCAATGCCGATGAATATAAAGAGGGTGCATTATTTAGCAAGAAATTTGCAAATGAATTGGCGGTGGGAACAGGATTCGGTCTCCGGTTTGATCTTAATTTTCTTATACTACGAATAGATCTTGCCACACCGTTAAAGAAGCCTTGGTATCCGGAAGGTAAGCGGTGGGTGTTGAATGAATTTAATCTAAAGAGTGCGACGTGGAGAAGGGAAAATGTAAATTTTTTGATCGCAGTAGGATATCCTTTCTAATTGTTAGTTGTTAATTATTAATTGTTATCGTTGGGCTAATAAATTAAAACTCGATAATGAATATAGTGTTGATTCTCATTGATATAATACGAAACACAGCACGGCATAAAATTCTTTTAGGCCAATTTTAGTGGACTATTACGAACTTCTGTTCGGCAATATTTGTGTATAACAAATTGTACAAAACTTAAAAAGAAAGGGCTTAGCGAATAAAGGGTTGAATATCAATAGCCTCGGATACAACCCGGGGTAAAGAAAGGCTCAATCAACCCTGAATTGGGTTGAACTATTAATAGAAAATTCTTGTGCTTAAACATTAGCTTTTGGGGCTAGCAGCGGGAGTCTTTAATTATTTAGACTACAATTGATTTACCTTCAAACACGCCTTCCCGCCTCACTTATAATAAATTAGCGAAAATAAACCTCAAACTTCTTGGTTAGTAGTTGAGCTTATCTTATTTTTGCACCGTTTTTGAGGAAAACCTCATAAACCATTGATTTTACTAAACTTATCAACAAATAGACATGGCAAACATTGGTCGCGTTAAACAAATCATCGGTCCAGTAGTAGACGTTAGCTTTTCAGGTGAAGGTTCTAAACTTCCTGAGATATTTAATGCTCTTGTGATCAAAAGAGAAGGAAATGTAGATCTTATCCTTGAGGTTCAACAGCACCTTGGTGAGGATAGCGTTCGTACAGTGGCCATGGATGCTACTGACGGATTGCAGAGAGGCACTGAAGTAATCGATAGCGGAAGCACGATCACGATGCCTGTCGGAGATCACGTGAAGGGAAGACTTTTCAATGTAGTTGGTGAGACGATCGATGGTATCGGCACAATCCCTAAAGGAGATAACGCTTATTCAATTCACCAGAAGCCACCTTTATTCGAAAACCTAAGTACTGAAACAGAGATCCTTTATACAGGTATCAAAGTTATCGACTTAGTAGAGCCTTATCAGAAAGGTGGTAAAATTGGTTTATTCGGTGGTGCCGGTGTTGGTAAGACCGTTTTGATCCAGGAATTGATCAACAACATCGCAAAGGGATATGACGGTATGTCAGTTTTCGCAGGTGTTGGAGAGCGTACAAGAGAAGGAAATGACTTACTTCGTGAGATGATCGAGGCAGGTATCGTGAAATATGGCGACGATTTCAAACATTCTATGGAAGAAGGTGGATGGGATTTGACTAAAGTGGACAAAGAATTGCTTAAAAACAGTCAGGCTACCTTCGTATTCGGTCAGATGAACGAACCTCCGGGAGCTCGTGCACGTGTAGCTTTATCAGGTTTGACCTTTGCGGAATACTTCCGTGACGGTGACATGAGTGATCCTAATGGAGGAAAAGACATCCTTTTCTTCATTGATAATATCTTCCGTTTCACACAAGCGGGTTCTGAAGTATCAGCCCTATTGGGTCGTATGCCTTCAGCGGTAGGTTACCAACCGACACTTGCTACAGAAATGGGTATCATGCAAGAGCGTATTACTTCAACCAAAAGAGGTTCGATCACATCAGTACAAGCGGTATATGTACCTGCAGATGACTTGACGGATCCGGCTCCGGCTACTACGTTTGCCCACTTGGATGCAACGACGGTATTGGACAGAAAGATCGCAGCTTTGGGTATCTATCCTGCGGTAGATCCATTGAGTTCTACATCTAGGATCCTTGACCCGAACATCATCGGTGATGAGCATTACAACTGTGCACAAAGAGTGAAGAGAATTCTTCAGAGATATAACGAATTGTTGGACATCATTGCCATTCTTGGTATGGAAGAGCTTTCAGAAGAAGATAAATTGGTCGTAGGTAGAGCGCGTAGAGTACAGCGCTTCTTATCTCAACCATTCTTCGTGGCTGAGCAGTTCACCGGTTTGAAAGGAGTATTGGTTCCGATCGAGGAAACGATCAGAGGATTCAATATGATCATGGACGGCGAGGTGGATCACCTTCCTGAGAATGCATTCAACCTTGTAGGAACGATCGATGACGCTATCGCAAAAGGTCAAAAGATCCTTGCTGAAGCAAATGCATAACCATTCAATTGTATTAAATTTCAATAAATAATAAAGATGCATTTATCTGTTTTAACTCCGGACGTAGAATATTTCAGTGGCCAGATCACATCGATCAAGGTACCGGGCGCGGCAGGACAGTTTCAGGTATTGAAGAATCACGCTCCTATCGTATCGGCATTGGTAGATGGAGCAGTGGAGGTAAAAACCAGTGAAGGCAAATTGATGAAATTTGTGATCACAGGTGGATTTATCGAAGTATTGAATAACAAAGTTGCTTTGTTGGTGCAGGGCATTACTGAATAAAATAATCGGAATATTTTCCGGATATCAAAAATGAAATTATCTTCACAACCCGAAACGATGGCGAGGTAGCTCAGCTGGTTAGAGCGTGCGATTCATAATCGCAAGGTCGGGGGATCGTGCCCCCCTCTCGCTACAGATTTTAAGAAGGATTCAATCGAAAGATTGGATCCTTTTTTTATTTATTGAAGCAATTTCATTCAACAATGGGGTCAAAAGGGAGACATTTGCAAATAGAATTGGGATCTTTTTTATAAATTCACTTTGATTATAAAAATATTATCCATGAAAACAGCAATCGCAGCGATTTTTTTACTTTTTACAGTTAATCTCTCAGCGCAATATCAGCCTATTTATAAGGATACATCCACCTATTTTAAGATAACGATGGAAGTATTTGATGCTGCTTACGGAGGAGTAGAACTAAGGCTCGATGGAGATAGTGTTGTGAATAATTTAACCTACAAAAAAGTATACTTTTATAATTCAATTAGGGATTTGGTTGGATTAATGAGAGAGGATTCTTTGGGGTCAAAAGCCTGGTTTTATGGGCGAAATGATAGCGAAGAAAGACTCATAATGGATTTAGATTTGAATGTAGGCGATACTTTTGACATAAGTTCTCAGTTCTTTTATTACACAGGAGAGGATCTTGCTATTGTAGATTCAGTAACTACTTGGAATGGAAGAAGAGTAATAACATTTAGCGGCAATTTTGGCGGCGGCTTTATCAGTCAAAGATTGAAATTTATCGAGGGCGTTGGGCCGAATGCCTCTCTGATGTATCTGACAAATGAACAGTTTAATTTAGCTTTATTAACGTGCGAAAAATACGAAAATGAAGTTCCGGTTTTCAAATATTTTCCGGACCTAAATGATTGTCTTCAAGGAGGAGGCGCAGTAGATGAACTTTCACAAAGGAATCCGTTTGATATATTCCCCAACCCATTCAGCAATGAGATCACCATTAAAGGCAATTCTGGAAATTCCTTAATACAATTTCAAATGTATGATATCAATGGAAAAAGACTATTCAATAGTCAAGTGCTTGCAAACACTATCATAGATCTGGCTGGCTTGAGTAGTGGTATCTATTTCTACAGCTTGCAACATCGCAGTAGCTATAATACCGGCAAATTGATCAAAAAATAAATCATTGTTATTGGTTTAGCCCGAGTTAAAACTCAGGAGTATTGAACGAGATTAATGAAAATTTTTGACTTGATCGATCAATTACTCACTGAATATCATTTCGAGTGAAATCCGGGACTGAAGTCCCTCCTATTTTATCCTTCGATCCGTTGACGCAATTCAACGGCAAACTAGAAGGATCACTTCACGAGATAGCTTGCCGTTGGTTTTAACCAACGGAGGTGAATCTCGCACTGGATTGAACTTCAATCCTTACATTTAGATAATTCAAAATGGGAAGATGTTGATTTATAGAGTGCTTGGCATGAAGTGTTGGCTGGAAAAGACAGTATTTGGCTTTAGCCGATGGGAGTATGATATAGAGCCAGTAAAATCTAGTGCATCCTTCAAAAACACTAAACTAGTAAAAACCTATGTACCCTATGTTCCTACATGTTTCAATTAACTTTAAAAAAGAAAGCCTGAACCTGGGACTGAAGTCCTATCATATTTTATCCTTCGATCCGTTGACACAATTCAACGGCAAACTATTGTTGCTTACCAATTTTAGATACAGCTTGATCGGAGTAATATTTGACAACAGACAAATCCCTTTGTGCACTCTAAAACTCAACATTAGTAACAAAAACTAAAGCAGCTCTCGTCTTGAAATAAAATCAAAAACCTTTGCGAATCTTTGTGTTAAAACTCATTTTCTTTTGCCACGACCGCGTTAACAGCATCGAAGATAATGAACAAATATTGGCGAATGGCTCCCTCAAAAAATCGCTCATAGCTTCTCAAAACACACTCTGCCAGTTCTCATTACCCATCTTCATACCCCCCATCCACCATTTCATACCCACCTGCTATCTATTTTGTGAAAGAAGGTGAAATATATCAAGAGCTTTTTATAATTTAGACGCTACCAAATACGATTTACGATGAGAATAACCAATCAAGCAGCCGAAAGCGATTTGCAATTAAACAGCGGACTAGGGTAAAAAGTTAGGAGTTTAGAAGTTGAGGAAAAAGCAGAAAAGTAAATTGGCGAATTAGCAGATTATCGAATAAAACTACGATTGCAATAGCAAATTTTTAAACAAATAAATCTTGAATATCAGTCAAAAGACATATTTGATCATTCTACTTTGGCTCTCTGGCTTAACACAAAGCAGTGCTCAGTATCACTATTGTAAGTATTATGGCGTAGAGAATGGCTTGATGTCTGTAGAGACTGATCAGGTTTACTGCTCTAATAATGGTGAAATATGGGTGGCGTATAGCTCTGCGCCCTTTTTATCGAAATTTGACGGAATAAAATGGAAGCAATTTGATTTGGAATCATTAAACCTTCCCCTAAATTTGATTATTGTAAGGGAGAACCAGGATGGAATTTGGCTATACAGTCATAGTCACAAAAATCACCTCATCCGATATGATAATGCAGGAGAATGGCATTCTTACAAATTTGAAGTGGATTTCAAATTTTGTTTCAACCCCGAAACACAGAATCCAATCGTTATGGGCAAAGATTTTATTTCCCATGAGTTTGATATTAAAACCAACCAATTTCACCCACAAATCAAGCAGCTCATCAATTTTGATATAGACGTACCTTTAAAAGACATTTATCTTTCAAATATAACTCCAAGTGAAATAATTGTTACCATTTACAGAGCAGATGAGTCTGTTGAAGTGAAACGCGGTAATGATTTTTCATCCTCCTACACTTATAGTGACAAAAAAGGGGAGAATCTTATCGGCCATTCAAGCTATTCCATTCAGTTAAAAGATGGAACACCCATAATAGTAAAAGAAGAAGTTTTCAATCCGATTAAGATTATAGCTCCAAGCAATAGCCCCGTAAAGTTTGTGAAATTAATATATCTGCATTCCAATTCTGCGGTGAATTCTGAAGAACTAATTCCATACTACTTCCTATTTGAAACCATATCGGATAAGAAGCTGCATCTGTATCAATCAGACTTCTATGGAAATACGAAACTAATACTGGAAGATGTTCCCGCTGATATAGGGAAAAATATGACAAGGGATCATTTTGGCAGATTATGGATATGCACCAGCTCAGGAGTTTGTAAGATTGACCCTTCCCAACTTTCATTTAATGAAAATAGATCTGAAATGGTGAAGGGATTACATGTCATAAATGAGGATAATAAGGGACAAATTTGGTTTGGCGGATATCACAGTATGATGTTGTTTTCAAGATATGATGGTTTTAGATTGAAGAGCCAAACATCTAGTGGACCCGTTAAATTACATGGATTATTACCCGGGACTTACAAAGACAGGTCAGGACATCTTTATTTCTTTAGTGAAGTATCCGGACTTGTCGGTTTTAATCAGGGAAGAACACATGAAGTTGTATTAAAGGGCCACATAAAACCACTCGTTGGATATATTTTTCAGCCATTGAAAAATGACTTTGTAGCATTAGGTCTTTTGAATGAAGGACTCGCAATTGCAAAACTATATAATTTTACTATCGATTCACTGAGAATCATTGGAAAAGAAAAAGGATTGAAACTCCAAAATGTAATTACCCTTGCTCAGGATAAAAACGAAAGAATATGGATGGGCCGAACTAGTCAGGGAATTGCTGTTTATGACCCAATAAAAGATACGATTTTCAACTGGATGAGAGAAGATTATCCTGAAAATGGGCTGGGTGCATTGTGCCTTAATATTGATGAAAATAACATACTTTGGATGGGGACTCAAAAAGGTCTTTTCTGCTTAAAAGATGTCCACCTTTTCAATATCGAACAAAATAATCTGTTTGACTTTGCAGAAGAATTTCAACTGCCGGGAGATCCTATGAGTACTCCTGGTTTTTTATTGAATGAAGATAAATATCTTATAGTCGGTACACGAAGGGCGGTTCATTTTATTGATAAAAAATACAATGGTAAACGTCCAAGAGTGTTTTCTCTAAAATTTGGTAAAGACCTGGACGGATCAGAAGCTGAACAAAATGCAGTCCTGAAAGACAGTAAGGGATATTTGTGGATCGGGGCCCAAACCGGAGCAACCAGACTGGATCTAAATAATTTGCCTTTTGATACTTCGGAAACAACTGTAATGCTTGAGTATTTTAAAGCAGATGATACAGAAATTAAGTTATCAGGAAATTATATAGGAAAAATCCCGCTCAATAAACGACACCTTGAAATAGGCTTCACCGCTTCCGGAAATCCAATGCTTCATGACAATCTTATTTTTGACATATTTCTGATACAGTCCAATGGAGATACAATACTGCAGAAGCTAAACCACACAGATCTTAATTTCATTTTTGAGTACCTGCCTCCGGATTCCTACAAATTACAAATTGTAGCCTACAAAAACAATGTTGAATCCTGCAATGTAGGTTATGCTTTTGTCATTCCTGCACAGCTAACGGAGCGGCCATTATTCTGGATTTTATTAGCAATTCTTATTGTGACAATCCCCGGAATATGGTTATGGGCTAATTCACGCCACAAACAAGCCTTATTAAAACAACAAGTAAGGCTCGAGCAATCCAAACGAGAGAGAGATGAGCTTAAAGTACTTGCACTTGCTAATTTTTTCAATCCGCATTTCATCAACAATTCTCTGCATTGGATCCAAAGTAAATACAGAAAGGATCCCGATACAGCGCTTATCATCCAAAGACTGGCAGAAAATGTAAATATTCTATTTCATAATTCCAACAAAGGAAAGGCCTATCACGCACTTGGTAATGAAATGGAGCTGGTAAAAAATTACCTTGGAATTCAGCAAATACGATTTGATATGGAGTTTGATATCTCTATAGAGGTTCCACTGGATAATGATAGCTGGAAGCTCGTGTATATCCCCTCTATGCTTTTGCAAATACACACGGAAAATGCCATCGAGAAAGGTATTCGTCAACGCAAGGCTGCAAATTGCTTTAAGACCCGCATCAAAAATTTTCCTGAGCACCTGGAAATATACCTGGAGGATGACGGTATTGGAAGAAAGAATCAGCAGTCTGACAAGGTCGTTCTCACCAGAAAAGGCAGTACGGACGTCATGCAGGACCTGATCGATGTACTTAATCAATACAACAAAACTAAGCTCAGCATTCAGTATATTGACAATATATTCACTGATGAGCTCGGGACACCATATGGTACCGGCATTCTTATTATCCTTCCAAAAACCTTCATATATGACATTTCATAAATTAAAAGCACTGGTAGTAGAAGACGAATCTGCTATCAGATTAGAACTGATCAATGCATTGGATGAGAGTCCTGAAATTGAAGTGGCAGGTTCGGCTGAAACACTGGAAGAAGCTTATGAGCTCATTTCAGGAACAGCTTCAGATATGCTTTTCCTCGATATAAATCTCATAGGGGGAACTGCATTTCAGTTGCTGAATAAGCTAAAGCGCAGCCAAATTCCTGTTCCACCGGTGGTCATCTGCACCGGATTCAGCGAGTTTGAATACGCACAACGCCTGCACAATGAGTACAAAAATGAGGTAGTTTATATTCTGAGAAAACCATTCTACGGCTCATGGAAAGAACATCAGGAAAATATCCTGGATGCTGTGTATGACACGATGCAGCAGGACAGACTCGCTTCTGCACCTCTTACGGGACATAATCTCATTCCCATACAGGCAGGCAGGCAGAGTTATGTGGTCAGGATGGAAGATATTATCTCCATTAAAACCGGAGAAAAAGGACAGGGTAAGACCGAGATCACCCTTGCCCATCAAATTATAGGCTGTAATCTCTCGCTTTCTCAATTATTAAATATTCTTTCAAATTCATTTATTCAAATCAACAGATACGAAGCTATTAATATTAACTTCATTTCATTGCTTGATCATTCCAACAAAGAAGTACATCTAAACAATGGCCATTCATGTTTAATTGGTAATTCATTTTATAAGACACTATGCAATGTGCTTGGACTGGGATCTGAAGACTGAGGTTGAGTAATGAGTTAATGTCCCGCAGCCTAAACGAGTACGTATATGCAATCCCCTGTCCATTAAATTTGACACCTTTTTTAACGTCGGTATAAAAGTATTTACATCCTTTATATTCTATCCAGTAACCTGGCACCCCTTAGCATTAACTGAACTGTTTAAGAAATTACTAATAACAAAAAATTGATACGATACTTGCGCTAAGCATATTAGTAAATGAAGTTGAAATTGTTACAAATGAATTCATAAGACTAATATTTTTAGTTTTAGGAACGGATATGGGAAGTTGGGGGAGAAGTTGGTGGTAGAAACAGCCAGTTCAATGCAGGAGATAAAGCAACAACCTAAGATAAATTTACTTAAATAATAAAACCATTATCTTATACACTTTATTCTTTTACAATTATCAATCATAGCTTGATAAAATTCTTCATAAGTGTCAAACACATCATCAAACACCATTCCAACAATTTTATACTTACCATTTTCATACTTAACATTCAGGTCAAAATTATTCTTAAATCTTACATTATCGAAACCATTTTTAATGATAAATCCCCTGTCTTTTATGGATTCTATTACGCAACCACAATCATTTGAATTTTCTATTAAATTTGATAAATTTGCACTGCCATTAGCAACTGAAGAAGACGCTAAGGCTGCAATTCCAACTGTAACAATAGCGACCATACCAGCTAATGCAGTTATAAGGGAATAATCTTCCTTTTCCTTTATAATTTGTATACAATTTTTGAAGTTGGTGTCACATTTTTTAGCAACTTTTCCTTCACAGTTATAACCATAGGCGCCTGAAGGTATATCTGGTAGACTCTTTTGAATAACATGCCATTTTATAGTTTCGTGCTCATATCCTTCAAAGTAGCAAGCACTAAAATAGTCTATAGAATAAAAATTATCAAATAGGCTATTAATTGTATTTCCCTTATACACTCCATTGTCATTTATATATATCGTATAGCCATTATATTTAAAATCTTCGTTATAATTGCTATATATACAATGATTAATCACTCCGTCTTTATTTTTACCCAAGTAAAATCCAACACCTATAGGTTTACCGTCTTTAATTGTACCAGTGAATAAAAGACCTTTTTTAGGCATTTTCATTTTCTCGCCCGTCTCCACTAGAAAAAATTGATTGTTATCCTTTGTAAATTTTCCGTGAATTTCGGACCCATCATCTGAATATTCAAATTCAAGGTTTTTTCCCAACCAGTTTTCAAACTGATCATATCTTCCTCCAATTGCCCAGTATTGATCATTTGAGGCATGTCTGATAGATTTATATGGGTATTTATTGGGCGATGCACTAAAATTATATCTTACTTTTTTAAATTTTCTTTTTTTCTCTTCATCAAAATAATCAAACTCAAACTCAATATTATCGCCATTAATAGCAACATTTAGAAAAGCAGAAACAATTCGGTCGCCACCTGATTTTTTTATAAAAAAACCACTATATGTCTTTATCCTACTACGTTCTGCTATATATAGATCTGATATATCTATACCATAGAAATTCCATCCATTTGATTTCATTCCTTGAATCAAGTCAATATTTTTAACTGAAGTAGGAATTTTTTCAAATTTAAGCCTAATAGTTGGACGGCTTTCATTAGATACTTTAAGTGGGTTACCTTTAGTGGGCAATGAATTAAGTATATTATATCTAGCTTTTGTTTGTTTATCTCTTATGTAGTATAGATTATTCTCATCAAATGAAAGAGTTGATGAATATATTCCATGATATTCATAAAATATGTCTACATAAAAATAATCTTTTTCAAAACCAACTTCTTTAATAACCACATCTTGAATTCCCTTTTCAACAATTGGAAATTTTAAAGACTGTGAATTACCCAATGAAGTAAAACATATTAGATATATAGCCAATATTAAGCTTTTACAATCATTTTGCTTTATTAGTATTGTTACTTTACTTGTCATATTTTCATTTATGATATTTTTAAAAAAATTTATTTCTCACATAGATAGACTGCTCCACCACAGTTTAATATATTCAAGATTGTATTACGCAAACGCCTTATTATTTAATAATCAATTTCTCTGTAAAGTTAATCCCATCTGAATCCTGACTTGTAAAAAATAAACTCTTGATTTAAGACTTATTATTAATAATATGCTTCAGAACCCTGATTTCGATAAATGCTACCTTTAAAATAAAAAATAAAATAAAAAACAACAGAATTAACGAAAATCATTGAGCATACAATCAATTGCCATCCTTACACCCACTTCTAAAGACCCTACATACATCTCACAGCTATTTAGAAGACTCTTAGACTTATTACTATAATATGTGCTATACGCAGAATGATTAGTAGTAATGTTCTTGATTTTTATACCAATAGCATTGTCGATCACTAAAGCATTCAAATAAACTAAATATTCACCCACATCTGATAAATTGTCACAGGAGTGAAGATAAAATTTAAAATATCCCATATCTGTGGCATCACCAGAGGGACTAATATATTTTAAATCATACACAATACAATTTCCTGAATATGTTGGTAATGGTGACTGTTTTACAGCTGAGTAATTTGTGGGACCAGAAGTAGCATAATCAAATAACTTCTTTAATCCATATGCAGCAGTTCCAAGAACAATAAAAGGAGCCGCCTCTGAAATTAAAGCATCATAATCCACACTCCTTAGATCCTCTTTTTTTAAATCCTTGGTGATAAAACTGTATTTGTAAGTAATAGTAGAATCACTATTTATGCTATTTATTAAATATTTACTCTTATTTCCAGCTGCAGGAATTACTTCTGCAGTTTGTATTTCTGTATTATAATGAATGTCAATATAACTTAATAATTTATTTAACTTGAAGTAATCTATAGGTGCACATGTAACATTGAATGACTGTTTTTGGTATGTTGTTGAAGTGACACCCGATATGGTTGTATTTCCTTCACTTACCCCAATGTATTCAATATTCCTAAGATTAGTAAACTTGTAGATGTAATTTACTATAAAACCAGTATGAGTTAATGATATGAGTATGCCGGACCCCTGCTTTGAAATTTGATCCGGAATTTTATTTACACTAATAGCTCCATCTCTTCTTTCATCATAGAGATATTCAGTATTATAATTTATAATATGGTTGAAAAAGTATTTTTTGGCTCTACTGTTAATAAATTGAGCTATATCTTCAATTTGTTCGATTTCAAGAGTGTTTAGATTTATTTTTATAGTAGGTCTTGATGCACCTTCTGGAGTAAATTCAATATGGGCATGATAGGTATAAATCAGAGTATCTATCCAGGTTGTATTACTTTGAGATTTTAATTCACTTGAAAACAACAGAATTATAATTGCAATATTTAAATATTTTTTTCGGATAATCTCCATTTTCATTAGTATTGTGTTATAATTTTTAAATAAGAAAAATGTATACTTTTATAATGTTATTCCAGCAACTATTCATCTACTTTCACTGCGGTTGCTCATGATTTGTGCTCCTTTTTAAGCCATTGTTGAATTATAGTTTCATAAGTCTTTAAACCAATTTTTATGCGCGGACTATAGGGCTTCTAATCCTATCATAAGAGTATTTGAAGGTGCTTGAAGCTAAAATAGGAGATATTTTGATTTTACCAAGAGCAAATGAAGAAGATCCTCCACCTATTGTCATATTGTAATTCAAATTACCTTCAGGAGAATACTTGGCCAACATTATCTTGTTACCATTACTAGGAATCTGACCAACAGCAACAAATTCACAATCCAAATCTACCGATATATCTAGAAATTGATCATTGAATGTCGGACCCAGATGCTTAGTCCATTTCAGAGAGACATCTTGGCTAAAAAGCGTAAAGTTTAAGCACGTGTATAAAATAATTACGAGGAAACCTAAAAATAATAACATTATTGTTTAGTATTAAATATCAATTAAGTAATAAATTTCTTCTGATACAAATTTATACTTAAAAACCAATTATGGCTAAAACATCTATATGAATCCCTCTATACCAGCACATCAAAACCCTTTTTTTAGCCATGAAAATAAATTTCACTTTATTCAAATAGTCTTTTAATTACATGCCCAAATAATCCACAGAAACCTCACTACTCCATCCCTAAATTGTCCACCCTCTACATTTTACTGAATGTGGCAGTATAAAATTTCTTATCAGTATTGATCCTCAGAAAGTATGTACCCGGGAATAAATCGGAGACATCAATCGCAACATTGTTCACAATAGGTGCAAGCACTTGCGTGCCTGATATTGCGAAAACTGAAATAGCTTCAGTGCTAACACCTAGTGGCAAGTTGATATAAATGAAACTTTCAGTCGGATTAGGATACACTCTTATTGATTCCTTTCCCGATTCAAATATTGAACTAATATTAACTGACAGTGAGTCTGTTACGGAGCAATTATCTGAATCACTCACAGTTACAATATTTGTTCCTGAGACAGTCACTTGCAAAGAGTCAGTCGTACTTCCATCTGACCATAGATAATTATATGGAGCCTGTCCGCCCATCGCAAGAGCTTTGATAATATTCCCTTCTGTTACGTCGAGCATAAGTATAAGCTCATTACCGGAATTGACCTCAATAGTATCCCCACCAATACATCCATTGATTGTGACTGTGACAGAATAAATTCCGGCTTCATTCCAGGAAATAGCTTTACTTGTATCTCCGGTATTCCATAGGTATGAATCATATTGATTGACCTGTAATTCACCCGATTCACCAAAACAAACAAACGTATCTCCAGTGATGGCAGGAAGTACCATCATACCCGGACCTATAGCTACTGCTGCTATAGTTCCACATCCGTGTGCATCGCTTATAGTGGCAAAATACTCTCCAGGACAAAGTGCTACCATAGTATCTGACGTATTACCTGATGCCCAAAGAAATGCATAAGGAGCTGTACCTCCTGAAGTACTTATTATTGCTGTACCATCGCAATCTCCTGTACAACTTTCCGAAGTTGAAGTTACTGTTGCCAGGATTTGTGATGGCTCCGTAATCGTTACAGAAGTAGAATTTGCACATCCATTTTTATCGGTAACTAGGACTGTATAAATTCCGGCTGCAGCAGTAATCATCGCTGTCGTGCCGTTATTGCTCCACTGGAAGGTATAAGGTGCTGCACCTCCTGAAGGACTAACGATAGCTGTACCATTTTGCCCGAAACACACTGCTTTAGTAATGGTCGTAGTCAAATTGATCGTCGGGCATCCGAAGCTGTTCACGACAGCCGAAGCAGTGGTGGAACATCCACCTGACGTGACAGTTACTGTATATGTTCCGGGAACAAGTCCTGTTATTGCCTGACTTGATCCTCCATTTGACCAGAGATAGGTGTATCCTGATCCTCCCGAAGGAGTTACACTTGCTAAGCCATCATTACAATTGTTGCAGGATTCATGGGTAACACTTGTCATTGCAGTGATGGCAGTAGAACTATTAACAATTGCCGAAGCTGTAGCTGCACATCCGCCTGTAGCTGTCACAGTCACACTGTACGTGCCTGCTGCCAGATTGTTCACCGTTTGTGTTGTATAATTTCCCGGCATCCATAGATATGTATACCCGCTACCACCGGTAGGAGTTGCTGTGATACTTCCGTTGTTTTGACCACAGGTGGTCGTATTTCCATTGGCTGTTGTGGTAATTCCTATTGAAGAATTTACAAATGTACTTGCTGTTGATGTGCATCCGCCTGTCGCTGTCACCGTTACATTATACGTGCCTGCTGCCAGGTTATTCACCGTTTGTGTTGTATAATTTCCCGGCATCCATAGATATGCATACCCGCTTCCTCCGGTAGGAGTTGCTGTGATACTTCCGTTGTTTTGACCGCAGGATGTTGTAGTTCCACTTGCTGTGGCAGAGATTCCTGTAGAGCTTCCTACCATTGCACTCGCTGTAGCTGTGCATCCATTATTGCTTGTCACACTCACATTGTAATTTCCTGATGCCAGGTTATTTACTGTTTGTGTTGTATAATTTCCCGGCATCCACAGGTAAGTGTATCCACTTCCTCCGGCAGGATTTGCAATAACACTTCCATTATTGAGACCGCAAGATGTGTTTGTACCATTTGCTATCACGCTTATAGAAACACCGGGATCTAAGGTAACTGAAGCCACTTCCGGGCATTGATTAGCATCTGTTACCGTTACTGTGTAAATTCCTGCGCATAATCCTGTTAACGTCTGTGTAGTTCCTCCGTTACTCCAGATATAGGTATATGGACTTTGTCCACCTGATCCTGCCGCTGTGGCAATTCCATTACAATTTCCTACACAGGTAGGATCTGTTTTGGTCATGTTTATATTCAATGAAGGACAGCCGAATGCGTTGATTACTGCATTTGCAGTAGCTGTACATCCGTTGGACGATGTCACTGTGACTGTATAGATTCCGGGAGCTAAGTTATTAATCATCTGTGTGCTTCCACCATTCGACCATATATAACTATATCCTGAACCCCCTACTGCAGTCGCAGTAGCCGACCCATTATCACAATTACTGCAAGACTCGTGTACAACATTTGTTATTACAGAAATTCCTGCAGATGCATTCACTGTCGCAGTTGCTGTATTTGTACAACCGTTTGCACTTGTCACTGTCACTGTATAGGCTCCTGCTGCCAGATTATTTATTGTTGCAGTGTTTCCACCATTCGACCAGTTATAAATGTACCCTGAACCACCGCTTGCAGATGCTGTCGCGCTTCCGTTATTTAATCCACAAGTTGTATTTGTCACCGAACTCATTACAGTGATTGCTGTGGATGAGTTCACTGTCGCAGTTGCCGTGGTTATGCAGCCGTTTGCACTTGTTACTGTGACATTGTAAGTTCCTGCTGCCAGGTTATTCACCGTTTGACTGGTGTGGTTTCCTGGGGTCCACAGATAGGTGTATCCGCTTCCTCCCGAAGGAGTTGCTGTTACGCTTCCGTTGTTTAGTCCACATGTTGTCGCAGTTCCATTTGCTGTTGTGCTGATACCGGTAGATGAATTTACCATTGCACTTGCTGTTGCTGTACATCCGCCAGTCGCTGTTACCATGACATTATATGTTCCTGCTCCCAAGTTATTCACCATTTGACTTGTGTGGTTTCCGGGTGTCCACAGATATGTGTATCCACTTCCTCCGCCTGGGTTGGCTGTTACAGCTCCATTGTTTAGGCCGCACGTGGTTGCTGTTCCGCTCGCTGTGGTGGTGATTCCGGTGGAACTTCCTACAATGGCACTTGCTGTTGCTGTGCATCCTCCGGATGCTGTGACGGTGACATTATATGTTCCTGCTCCCAAGTTATTCACCGTTTGGCTTGTGTGGTTTCCGGGTGTCCACAGATATGTGTATCCACTTCCTCCGCCTGGGTTGGCTGTTACAGCTCCATTGTTTAGGCCGCACGTGGTTGCTGTACCGCTCGCTGTGGTGGTGATTCCGGTGGAACTTCCTACAATGGCACTTGCTGTTGCTGTGCATCCTCCGGATGCTGTGACGGTGACATTATATGTTCCTGCTGCAAGGTTATTTACTGTTTGGGTAGAATGATTTCCAGGCATCCAAAGGAAGGTGTATCCGCTTCCGCCGCTTGGATTGGCTGTAACAGTTCCATCGTTTAGTCCGCAAGTGGTTTGTAACCCTGTTGCATTAACTGTTAATGAACAAGGACTGCAATTGAATCCACTAGGTGAATCCCCTAATATAATCCAACCTTGATTATTCGTAAGGAGGGCACGGGAGGGTGCTGCATTTGTGCCAAATTGTACTCCTTGAACATTAATATTTCGATTGGTGATAGCAGGATTATTCATTTGCCACCCTATTAAGGTTTCAGAATAAGTACTACAGCTCATACCACTGTTTCCGATCAAATAACCTAATGTTACATTTGGATTGAGGTGCCACTCACCAAGGCTATGATTAAAAGATTCGGCATAACTAAACATATTTGCCATTAAAAGAACGTTTGACACATTCCAATTTCCTATTTGATGGTTAAAGCTAAAGGCGAAATTAAACATATTTGACATGTTCGAAACACTAGAAACATTCCACCCGCCTATATCCTGGTTGAATGCTTCTGCACTTCCAAACATAAATGACATATTGGTAACATTAGATACATTCCAGGCACTTATGTCCTGATTGAAGAGAAAAGCATGATAAAATAAACCTGTCATATTAGAGATGTTGGATACATCCCAGTTAGCTATATTTCCATTAAAAATGTGAGCCGCTTTAAACATATTGTCCATATCTGTAACATTTGATAAATTCGGTACATCAACTGCACTCATAATCATATTATTACAACCGGCAAAAGCTTTAGCCATACTTGACCAAGGGACACTTCCCCATTGCACTATGTCTATAAATTTCAATCGATCTGATCCTTCGTTGATGTAGAATCTCCTTAAATTTGAAGGAGATAAACTTAGTGTCACAACATCTCCGGCAGCAATATTAAGAGAAGAAATTGTTACAAATCCAGCAAAAGGTTTATTGAAACTGCCCGAACCAGAATTACCAGAAGGTGTAGCAGACCATGTAAAATTAACATCACCAGCTGTAAGCGCGTTGAACTGTAATTGTATAGCAGAATTGGAAAAGGACCATTTTGTGATGAAATTTTGTGCAGTGAGATTATGAAAAGAAATAAAGATCATAAGCATAAACAGGAGCATTAAATTCAGCGATTTATAATTACACATAACACAGTTTTAATTTCAATAAAATTTTGATAGCTAAGTGTTAGCTTGTTTAGTTTCATTTCAAAACCTCCCTAAACTTGAAGTAAAAATTACTAACCCTGAGGGAGTTTTCAACACCTATTATTACATCCTTCAGTCACAGCCACACAGTTTTTTAAGCGCTTTTTCTCTATCATTTCCAAGATATTCACCAAAATTCACGAAAAACTGATTGTGTTCATAGTAACCTATCTGATCAGAACAAAGCCCTGAATTATTTACAATGGGTATGTAATAAAAATATTTTGTTTTGTTGTTTTTACACAATACTTTGTAGACCGGATCTTTAACTTTTGCACTGCACCGAACGAATGCACTAAAATCCTCCTTTACAGATAGCACACATCTATTATCAGAATCAACCTTAGTATTGGGTTTTGAATTTGCTTGTGGAGAAGAAGGCTTCTCTGTTTCAAATCCCGACATTATTCCATCTGTACTTCCTGTAACAAAAACATACGCTTTAATATAACTCTCAAATAACAATCCAACCTGCCACCCGAATTCTTTATCCGTAAATGACTTATCAATATTATTCTCCATATCGGACAAAGATGTTACAGTCTGAAAATTCTTTATACCTGTGGGCAATTTTTTAGGAGGTTCATTGGGATGCATCCTACTTACATTTGAACTCATTCCATTTGCTTTTCCATTCACCCAGTTTTCAGAATACGCTACTGCATTAGGAAAATTCACTAAACCCCTTTTACCATTTACAAGACCATTCTTGCAGTTCAAATTATATGAGACCCAAACATCTGTAAGTTCCTGAGTTGTCGGATGAAAACATTTACAATTTGGCGTTGATGTGCGGCTGATATAATTGTTTGATTTATCTAAATCAAATCCATGAATTTCTTCTAAACTAAATGGCTGAGTAAGTCCTGTATATTCAGAATTAAAATCAATTGGGCTAAAATCCAGCTCATATTTCGGATTAGAAATTATAAGCTCAATTTTTCGATCTTTCAAAGGAATAGGCTCAAAATACAATTCAAAATATCTGTATAAAATTCCACATCTTTTACAATTAACAAGGTTGCTCTGATAATAAGGGTATAAGTTTTCTGAATTTTTGATTGAAATACCTGAGTAATATTTTAGTTTATATTTCTTTTTATTCACAATAAGATACACATTAGAAAGTGGGTCTACAATTCCGAATAAATATTTAGATGTAGCATCAGACTCATCACGTATTAATGCCAACAATCCTACGACAGTAAATTGAGCATTGGTATCCGCCCGTTTCACTTTGATACTTATGTCGTTTAAATTTTTTTTCTCTTTAGCAATAATCTTATTTTGTTCATCAAAAATCTGGCGCACTTTTTCAATACCTTGAATCTTTGTCAACTGAAGATTGAACTTTTTCCCAACTTTCGCTAATGAGTCGGATTCCAACAATCTCAAGTGTGAATAATCATTCAAAGCAAAAACAAAATCTTCGATAATATTATTTACATTAGTTATTATTCCATTGGAATTATCTAATTCTCTACATGTAGCAACACTTGTCCAAATTCTATATCTATCAGCTAAAAAATTAAACTTACTGAAAACCAGATTATTATTTTCAATACAACCGTATGATTCAAAATGAAAGGTCTCGCCATATAACACAGCAAGTGAAGAGCATTTAGACTTTACCAATTTGCATTCAAAATATCCATCAAAATAGTTTCCTGATATAATTGAGATTGTTGCTTTGATTTCAAACTCGGCAATATCTGTTAAACTATATTTCCCTAACCAGACTCCTTCCAATTCTTTGGACAATGCTCTTGAAGCCTCGTTTTTATATAATGGGTCAATTTCAGCTGCCTTTTTAAACACTTTCTTCTTAATGTCAATGTAGTGTTGATCGCTCTTTATTTCTAATATCGACCCAATTGACTTAAATTTCCCTGGAAAATTTAACTCAGCAATTTTATTCCAGCTAATCTGCTTGAAAAGATTTGCAGATATACTTTGCACTTCACTTTTTAAGGGAATTGCCTTAATAGATTTATTGCGAATTTCAAAATATTTCTTGATATCTGTTCCTACAAGCTCATAGTTACTCTTTATATCCTGAAATCCCAAATCAATTAAAAAAGCTACATCTCTTGTTTCGCCAGCCTTAAGTTTAGGGATAACTGCGTATTCTTTAAAGTTAACTACATTAGAGCTTTTAGAAACAGAAAGGCCTAAAGCTCCAACTGATTCACTTCTTGCTACACCTAACTCAACTTCAGCAATAAAACTGATAGTTTGTGAAGTTGGATTATTTACTTTAGTAGTTAATAGGTATTTGAGATTACCTTTTTGGATCAAAACTTCATTAAATATTAAAGGTTCATATCTATTGTTAGTAAAATCGGCATTTTTGAATTCAGTACTTACCAGAACTTCAATAGGAGAAAATTTGATGCTAGATATTAAATCAGACTCTTCTATATGTTTTATTAAGTTCCTTGCCATCGACCAAGACGAATCTTCTCTAAAAGCTTCAACAATAAGTTGGCAAGCTTTTTTGTCATATTTCTTAAAGCAATCAATGGAAATCAAGGAAAATACTGTTTCTCGCATTTGCGGTAATTCTTTCAATATATTGCTGTAACTATCAGCATCAAGAGAGCACTCAAAGAGCAATTCCTTTGCTTTTTTAAAATAATAGTCATCCAAAGGAAGATTCTTAATATAGGCAATCAGCTTATTTTGATTTTGTTTTAAAGAAAGAAGAGCTGTGGCTTTGGGTTCAGGACGAGTCAACATTAATTCCCAAACATCCGAATTTCTATCTGTAGTGCTGCGAATACCTTGTGATTTCTTTATAGTTATTGATTCTGTAACATTACTCCATTTCAAAATGGGATTTTTCATTACCTCCGGAGAACCCTTAAAGTAGTAATCATTATTTAAAATCATGGATTCGCCATGCTTGTGATAATGACAATGAAATGATTCAGTCTTTCTTAAATTTGATATTCCTTTTAAATACTTTTTCCCTTTAAAATCAGAAATGTTCTTCTTATATATTGAAGTTGTTTGATTCAACGTAAAGGGTATTTGGTATTTTCTTTCTCTATCTCCTTTATAAAAGGAGAGATAGATGATTTTGCTTGAGAAATCATAAGTCAAACTTTCTTCCATGAAGACAAATTCACGAAAGTAGGATCTATAGGCAGAGGCATCAGGATTTTCAAGAGAACTTCTTCCTAAATATTTCATTTTGCCGGTATCCCATAAATCGATGAACAACCCTGTTTCTAAAAGATATTCGTGGCTAGTAGCAGATACGATAGCCAAATATTTACCATCTATGATAAATGCACAAAAATAACTCATCATTCTTGTTCTATTAAATTCTGGATACACCTTCAACCAGGGCAAGGAGGGGGGAGTAAGTTTATCTGAAAAATAGAAATTATCATCAAACACACCAACTGTTTTGATATCAAAAGATTCAAATTCCTTGCCAGATATCTGAATCAAATTGCCTTTAATTATTCCAGAATTAGCTCCATTTGAAAGTGATGTACCAGTTACATTCCCATTAATGTCAATATTCAAATTATATTCATCCAGACCAATTATTTCGAAAGGATCGTCTTTTTTGTATCCAATAAGTTTAAGGCTATTAGTTATTGAATCATATTTACCATTGACATATTCAATACTAATCAATCCTAATCGATTGCTGAAATAATTAAATGAATATGGATCTTTTCGGTCTGCATTTATCAACGTCCATTCAAATTTTCCAGAATAAATGTTTTCAGCTTTTTCATTTAAAGTTAATTTAAAATTAAACTGCAAAGTTGAACCTTCTTGAGTAAAGGTTCCGTCAATTGCAAGTGACTGAGAATGCAATTCACTGCAAAACATTAGAAATCCAAAAAATGTGGTAAAAACAAAAAAATACATAGAATTACATATTGTAACGGAAAGTAAATTACATTTAATAAGATTCACATTTACAGTTTAACTCTAACAAGATTACCATCTGTCGATATATAAATTATATCTTCATCCGTTACTGCAATATGAGAATTACATTGATTATACACAGAACTCGATGAGGCTTTCATTACTTTTTTATTCCAAATGAGTTTACCTGTATTGATATCGAGATTGTCTAGTCCAACTGAGGAACCAATAAGAACAAAAGATTCATTCACAATCATCGGGTGTGAAATTTTATTTTGATTACCATGAATATACTGCCACAATAAGGTTCCATTAGTTTTCTCAATACATAGTGTGATGTCTTTACTTTCATTTGTACGGCCTGTTAAAATAATTTTACCAGCAGCATATGCTATTCCTTTAAATTGGATTTTTGTTGGACTTGGGTGCTTATATTTCCAAATAACAGTTCCTTCCTTTGTAATGGCAAAAACATCGCTTGAGACATTGGCAAAGACCAAATTATCATCCACCAGCATAATCGGTGTATTGATTTCAGAGCAATAGCTTGGATCAGAGCAGGTCTTATAAATATTGATTTTTGCTCCAGTCTCAGGATTGATTGTATGTATCATTCCATATGCGGAAGCAATAAAAAGTTTATTGTCACTAAATAAAGGAATAGAATTATGACTGCCTTCCACTATTGCATAGAACCAATCTAACTCACCATTTAAAATATTTAAAGCATACACGCCCTTACTCTCATCTGAAATTATAACTTTGTTGTTTATAACAATAGGGGTAGTAGATATAGGATGTTGTAGATCTATACTCCATATACTATTACCTGTTTTTTTATCTATGGCGTAAAAACATTCATCAGAACTTGTGAAGATCGTATTTTGATATAAACATAAATTGCCTTCAGGAAAGTCACATAATTCTACATTCCACACAATTTGTCCATTCTCTCTATTAATTTTAGCTATACCATCTTCAGTAAGGGCGTATATAGCCTCATTTTCAACAACCACTCCACTTCTAGATGCAAAATCAATGTCATCAGTAAGCCAAGAATCATCTGGTATTGCTATACTACTTTTATTCAATTTTACGGCTGAATGATTAGAATTATTAACAGTTACAGAAAGAAAAGAACTTGAATTATTTCCATCGGCTTCTCCATCTTTAGAACATGAAGAATGGAAGGCTAACGTCATAGTAAAAAATAAAAAAACAATTATTTTTCTCATGATTTTAACTTTAATATATTATTTAAATTTATGAAACAATAGTTTATAACAATTTATATATCTACAACCTGTCTTGTCCAAAAATATATGTTCTAAACACACCTCATAAAATCAATCCATCAATTTCCCTCCTTATACCCACCAACCCCTCTTTCCCACCCATGAAAATAATTCCTACTCCTTATTGTACCTTAAATTTGAATTGACTAACCCTACAATCTTCATTCCCCCAATCCACCCATTCATACCCACCAGCTATCTATTTCGTGAAGGAAAGCGAATAATTCGATGAGCTTATGATAATTTAGACACTACTAAATACGATTTGCGATTAAGCAGCGGATTAGGGAGGAAGGTGAGGTGATAAGAAGCTGAGGAAGCAGTCTAAAAGAAAATTGACGAATTGGCGAATAAGACAATTAACGAATTAAACAGATGAAGGTTAGGTGGGATTGCAATATAATACTCTTGTGAATGAAAAGTATAATGGCTTATAATATATAAGATAAAATTGGGCTCAATGCATGAAAATTTTATACCTGATTGTTATCAAATATTGGAAATATACTCAATGGAAATTGGTTTGACAAGACAAACGACAAACAACAAACGACAAACAACAAACTTTTACTGGGATTAATATTCACAATGGACATTCTTTTTTCCTAATGAGACACCAGGAGGGTGATTTGCACTAATTGTACTCCCTGCGGATTAGAATTATGTGAAATGCAATCAAATCCAGGATCATTAGAGTCAGAATTTTAAAGAACTAAAACATTATTATATGAAAATTATTTTTACACTTGACACTATCCCACAAAGTGTGTAAGTTGTTTTTTTGGGCTCCCCTAAGCTTTCATAAAATTGGTTAATCTCTCTCCAAAGATAATAATAAATTGATTGGTTACCACGCCCCAGTTATGAATAGGCAT
>Ga0209582_1000292_pt1 | contig 39568 bp, 56 predicted proteins | sample KloWWTmetKNB5Kit_FD_187176 | JGI IMG/M metagenome (GOLD analysis project Ga0209582, IMG submission 187176) | Active sludge microbial communities from Klosterneuburg, Austria, studying microevolution and ecology of nitrifiers - Klosterneuburg... | ecosystem: Engineered > WWTP > Aerobic digester >...
AAAAAGTAATTGAAGACAAACTTGGAGCAGATGAGAAGAAATGGCCTAAGAATATTCGCCTTCCATTTAGAGATCAAGGTGAAAAGAAAAAAACTAATGATGAAGGTAAAGAAGTTCTACCAAGTGGTCACGTTGAAGGTGCAATATTTTTAAACCTTAAAAGTGCAACTAGACCTGGTGTTGTTAACCAAGCAGTTGAAGACATTATTGATGAAACGGATTTCTACGCTGGATGTTGGGCAAGAGCTACTGTTAACCCATACTACTACGATCAAGCTGGAAACAAAGGTGTTTCTCTTGGTTTAGTTAACATTCAAAAAGTTGGTGAAGGAGATCCGTTAAGTGGAAGAAGCACTCCTACGGATGACTTTGCACCAGTAACTACAACTACTAAAGATGCAACAGGATTGTTTTCTTAAACATGGAAGAGAAAAAACCAAAAGTTATTTTAATAAAAAAGGTAGATAGGCCACATCCTATCTACCTTAAAAAACCTTCACCCATTGAGAAGAAAGAAAGTGAAGAAGTTAAAGAATACGATTTAGTTAGATTTGAAATGGAAACTGAAAACACTACGGAATTACAATGAACATGGTCCACATAGATTTTGAAACAAGATCAACAGTAGATCTAAAGAAATGCGGTCTGCATAATTATGCAACGGATTCTTCCACTGAAATCTTGTGTTTAGCTTATGCATTTGATGACAGTGAAGTTCATCTATGGAAACAGGGTGACGCGATACCTGCCGATCTAATTTCGCATGTTAGTGATGGCAGGACTATCGTGGCGCATAATGCACATTTTGAAATTGAGATATGGAATAGTATTTGTCACTTAAGATATGGATGGCCTGCAATTGATATTGAGCAAATCTACTGCACGATGGCAATGGCTTATGCAATGGCACTCCCTGCAAAATTAGAAAATCTTGCTCCTGCTTTGGGATTATCTATTGAAAAAGATTCTGCCGGTGGACGCATCATGCTCCAACTCTCCAAACCGAAAGACATAGTTGATGGAGAAATCATTTGGTGGAACCGAGCAACTTATGCAGAAAAATACGAAAGAGTTTATGCATATTGTAAACAAGACGTTGAAGTTGAAAGAGAAGTGCATAAAAGAATGATGGAGTTATCTCCAAGTGAGAGAGGTCTATGGATTTTAGATTATAAAATAAATAAACGAGGCATCCAAGTTGATATTGAATCAATTAAATCAGCGATGAAAATAATAGATTCAGAAAAAATAAGATTAGATAATGATATGAAAAAAATTACTAACAACGCTGTTTCTACTTGCACAGCAAGTGGACAATTAAAGGATTGGTTGATTGCAAATGAAGTCTACACTACGAGCGTATCGAAAACTGATGTCACAGAATTACTCAAATCAGAAATTCCAGCAAGTGTTCGAGCAGCACTTCTACTCAGACAGGAAGCTGCAAAAGCATCAACTGCCAAATTATCTGCAATGTTTGATAGAGCTAACGTTGATGGAAGAATTAGAGGCACGACACAATACCACGGTGCCTCTACTGGACGTTGGTCAGGACGAGGAGTCCAGGTACATAACTTACCTAGACCACAAATCACGCAAGAAAAGATTGATTCAATATTTAGATTAATAAACGAACCTACCGCATCCGCACAAATTGAAATGTTATATGGTCAACCTACTACCATTCTATCTGACTGTTTACGTGGATTTATAACTGCAAAAAAAAATCACAGTTTAATCGCATGTGACTACTCTGCAATTGAAGCAAGAGTTTTAGCTTGGTTAGCAGGAGAAGAAAAAATACTAGATGTATTTAGAGGACATGGAAAAATATATGAAGTTCAAGCATCGGAGATTTTTAAAGTTAATTTGGAAGACGTTACTAAAGAGCAGCGTCAAATTGGTAAGGTGGCTATACTTGCACTTGGTTATCAAGGTGGAGTTGGTGCTTTTCAAAGCATGGCAAAAAATTACAATGTCAAAGTAAGTGATGCCAATGCGGATGAAATTAAAAAAGCTTGGAGAAATGCTAATCCGCGTATTGTTAACTACTGGTACTCTCTTGAACACGCAGCAAAAGAAGCAATCAGAAATCCAGGGAAAACTTTTACAGCTAACACAGTTAAGTACAAAGTATCAGGCACATTCCTTTGGTGTTTACTCCCAAGTAACCGTGCAATTTGTTATCCATATCCAAAATTAGAGACACTTCTCACACCTTGGAAAGAAGAGAAAGAAACCATTTCATATATGGCAGAAAATGCGACTTCAAGAAAATGGGAAAGATCAAAAGCGTACGGTGGATTGTTAGCAGAAAATGTTACTCAAGCAGTAGCAAGAGATATTTTAGCGGAAGCAATCGTTCGTCTAGAAGAAACTAAATACACAGTTGTCATGCACGTTCACGATGAAATTGTATGTGAAATACCAAAACTATTTGGATCTGTTGAAGAGATGGAAAAGATCATGTGTGAGCTACCTACATGGGCGAAAGGTTTGCCGATCAGTGCCGAAGGATGGCTTAAAAAAAGGTATCAGAAATGATGGATAATAATTCCAAACTAGAACATGCACTTGAGTTGGCCAAGATGGGGTTTCATGTATTCCCACTTAAAACTAATTCCAAACTGCCACTAATAAAAGATTTCCCAAATGTAGCTTCAAGAGATCCCAAAAAGATTGAATCTCTTTGGAGAGATCCGGTTATGGGAATGGAGCGTGACTACAATATTGGTATAAGTACATCAAGATTTGGTGAAGATGAATTTCTTCTTGCAATTGACGTTGATAATAAAGGAAAGAAAAAGGGAGATGAAGAGTTATTAAAGTTAGAACTTCAAGGAAAAGAATTCCCTCCTACTTTTACTCAGATAACTCCAACTCTAGGAAAGCATTTAGTATACAGAGTAAATAAACCAATTAAACAAGGTGTGAACACTCTCGCACCTGGAATAGATACAAGAGCAAACGGTGGGTATATCGTTGGAGCAGGATCAACACTGGACGGTAGATTCTATACAAGAAACGATAAACCCATAGTGTATGCACCTGAGTATTTAATTGAATCGTGTGCAAAAAATGAAAGAGTTGAATTAAAAATAGTAACTGATGCAAAAATCAACACTGATTCTGCTATTAAAAGAGCTACACATTATCTTGAAAAAGAAGCACCACTTGCAATCGAAAATCAAGGTGGAGATCAAACCACGTTTGTTGTTTGCGCTAAATTAAAAGATGAAGGTTTAAGCGAGAGTGACTGTTTAAAATTACTTACTGAACACTGGAACGATAGATGTAGTCCACCTTGGTCAATTGAAGATTTAGAAAAAAAAATAAAAAATTCATTCGACTACGGCGTTAATGAACCAGGGAGCAATGCACCTGAATCTGTTTTTACTCCAGTAGAAAAAACTGAAGCAACAGAAGAAACAAAATCTTTTCTTCAAAAATTAAACGACACATTCGCTGTAGTCTTTTTCGATGGAGGTCATTCAATTCTTGAAGAAACTATATCCGGTGGAAGAAAGACAATTAAGTTTCATAATGAAGCATCATTTAAAAGATTATTTTCCAATAGAATATTGGAGAGTAAAAAAACTTGGGCAGAAGCATGGCTTAATTGGACTGGAAGAAGAGACTACAATGGTATTGGATTTTTCCCTTTAATCGATCCACCAAAAGGTTACTACAACACATGGAGAGGTTTTGCAGTTGAACCACTTCCATATAAAGATGCAACAAAAGAAGCAAGAGAAGGCCTGGACATGCTTCTGTCTCACGCACTTACTAATCTATGTAAAGGTGAAGAAGAACATTTTAATTGGTTGATAGGATACTGTGCCCACATGATCCAAAGACCTTGGGAGAAACCTTTAACGTCAGTTGTATTTAGAGGTCAAAAAGGTGTTGGTAAAAGCTTCTTTGTAGAAAGACTTCAAGAGTTAATTGGAACGGAGCATTTCCAAATCGCAGCGAACGTTAGGTATTTAACGTCTAACTTTAATTCTTTCATGGAGTCGTGTCTTTGTTTAGTTTTAGAAGAAGCATTTTGGAGTGGAGATAAAGCAGCGGAAGGGCAATTTAAATTTTATACAACTTCAAAAACTATCCCAATTGAGCGTAAAGGAAAAGAAACCTACAACATAAATAATTATATCAGAATTTTCAATATCACTAATGAAGATTGGGCAACTCCTGCAAGTAATGATGAAAGAAGAGTCGCTGTATTCGATGTTGGTGAAGGAAGAAAACAAGATTTAAATTTCTTTGGTCTAATGAAGAAAAGATTAACCGAACAAGGTGGAAACAGAGTTTTACTTCACTACCTTCAAAACTTTGATTTATCTAAAGCAGACATAAATCAAATACCAATGACAGAAGGTTTACTTGCTCAAAAGATTGAGTCTTTAGATTTATTTAATAAGTTTTGGTTTGATTCTTTAAGAGATGGATACGTTTTAAATACAGGTGTTAACGTCTGGTTAGAAGATGTAGAAAAAAAATCTTTTAGAGATGCATTTTATCTTTACTGCAAAAATGCAAACGTAAGATCTCGCCTACTGCCATCTGATATAGCGGTAGGTAAAGCGTTAAGAAAAGTTTTGCCTCAAATTGTAGCCGACCAAAAGAAAAGAGTTGGGACAGAAACAATACACATCTACCGCTTCCCTACTCTCCAACAATGTAGAGATGCTTGGGATGATTTTATGAAACAAAAAACTAAATGGGATGAATAAGGAGTTATATGAAAAAGAAAAATGATTTTACTGAAGTTGAAACTGAAGTTTTTTTAACTCCAAGAGAGTTAGCGAAACGTTGGTCCATGCACCCTACTGCTCTTTCAAATTGGAGATCAAAAAATAAAGGACCAAAGTACGTACAATTACTTGGTCACAAGATCCTCTACTCTCTCAGAGAGTTAGAAAGATTTGAGAAAGAGCAAACAGTGGAAGTAGAAAATGACTAACTTAAAATCACACATGAGAAGACACGGTATTATGGATATTAAAGATTCAGTATTATTCAGAGATGTATTTAACATGATGAAAGATACAAAAAGAAAAAAAGAATTAGAAATATTAAGTCTTAAGATGGAATACGGATCTAAATGGTCTGAAGTTTTAAGATTAAAAGAGATTGATGAACAACAGAAGAAAGTTGAACGAGATGAAAGGAGATTCACAGATGGTAGATAAAGTAGTTGCAGTAATTTCTTTTACTCTACTCATAACTGTTATGGTCTTGTTTGGTTTAATTATAGGAGTGATTCTATGATCTTCTCCTCCTATCTAATCTTCAAAACCCTAGCATGGTCAGTATTTATTCAGTCAGCTTTGTTTTTCGTTGGTTTAATTTGGTTTGTTTGGTTTAAGAAAGGGGAAGTGGAATGAATCGATATGTGTATTTAAGTCCCGATGGGCAGTACATTATTGAAGTAGATAAAAGTAATAGAAATTTTTATGACATAATCGGTTATTGCTTTGAAAATAAAAACGATCGTGGTGATTTTATTTTTGACTTATGTGGCTGTGATTTTCAAATGATATTTTCCGCATGGGAATATTTAGGAGAAGTTTAAATGAAAAATTGTCCAAAGTGTAAGTATGAAGGACTTAATTTTGCAATGGAAAAAAGTCCAGATGGGAATACTATATGTATGATGTGCCAATACAAAGCACCCCATTCAGCATTTATAGGAGCTATAACAATAACTGAAATGAGTTTTGATCTTGCATGGTCAAAATCAATTAGACCAATTCATGAAGTTCAACATAAAGCTACATTAACATTAAAGGAAAATCTTAAAAAAGAATTGGGGTTTTAACAAAGGAGTAACTATGACTTACGCACTTAAAGTGATTGAAGGATTTGCATTTGGTTTAGGATTAATTTTGGCAGCGGTAGCTATGAGAATTGTGTTTCATGTTGGATTTAATGGTTAACCCTTAGGGGTTTAATTCATGCACAGGTTTAACCCAAGCTGGATGTTACTGTGCATGTTTTTAAGGAGAGGGGAATGATCTTAATACATAAAGAAACTGCGGAGATAATAGAATATAAACCGTTAACTATGGAGATGGATTTCACAACAGGTAGATGCTGCATAGAGCAAAGATTCTTTATGGATGAAAATTTAGAAATACCTTTTGATGATCTAGAGGATGTAACTAATTTCATTAGTAACTTTGAAATACTAGGATGGATTTAATGAAAACAAATTCAGAAATAGTGGCTGAGATTGAGAGAAAAATAAAAATAAGCGAAAAAGAAACTTCAGAAAATAATAAGAAAGATGCTTTTCTAAAAAACCGAGGTCAGTATTGGTTTCATAGACACAGTATCACATTATACAAAGACCTCCTCTCTTGGATCACCCAAGAAAATAATCTTGATGGGCTGTCGGATGATTAAGAAGAAAATTAGGAAACCGAGAGATCTTAAAAGAAAATATAATGGCAAAGGGTATCCTTCTTTAGGCGTCGTAATATGCAGCAATACAATTGAAATATTTGCAGGTTTTCGTGGGCTTTTATTTTTAGATTTAAAAGAAGCCAAACGCCTCGCAAAGTTTCTAGATCAGTACATAAAATGGAGAGAGCAGAAATGATTAAGTGGTATAAGTGTACGGATAAAAAGCCTAAACGTGAATTGATAATTCTATTTAGTTCTACATGGGGAAACATTGACTTTGCTTATTTCAAAAACTGCTCTAAAGATAAAAAGACATTGTTTGTTGATACAGTACCGTCTAATGGAGAAGAACTTACTGAATGGGAAGTTTTTGCACCTGATTACTTTTGGGCATACGCATCTGATTTTAATTTTCCAAAGGAGAAGGAATAATGAAACTAAAAAATGAAACTATTTACATGTGCAAAAAGAGGGGAGAGATTTATTTATTTACAAGTAAATCAGAATATGAAGAAGAAAATAGCTACTCATTTACAATAGTACACGAAGAACAATTGGAGTTTGACCAAGGCTTTGTGTCTGGTAAATCTAACTGGAATAGAGCGACTAAATACTTAGTTAAGATAGGGCAATTGTGAAATTAAAAAAAACAATTAAGAAATGTTACGATGTGGTGGAGGCTAGAAATGATTAAGAAATATAGAAAGAAGCCAGTAGTAATTCAGGCAGTTCAATGGACGGTGAACATTGAAGCAGAAGAGGCCATAACAAAAATGGGATGCAAGTTTAAGCCAGTTGACATGACCGATTATATCCTGATTGAAACTCTTGAGGGTATCATGAGATGTGATCCATGGGATTACATTATTAAAGGTGTAAAGGGAGAATTTTATCCATGTAAACCAGACATATTTGAAATGAGTTATGAAGAGGTAGAGAATGAGTGAGAAAAGTTTGGAGAAGTGGAAATGAAACTCCTCCTCTTAACACTTTTAAGTTCATGTGCCCACGCTCCGGTTTATCAGGAGAGTTGTTATGATAGGTGTTTGAAGATTGGATTGTATGTTGATTATGAAAGTGAACAATGTGCTTGTAGGAATTGGAGGGGAAAATAATATGTCATTAGCATCCGTAATTAAAAATTTCAGAGATGGCATGTATGCAATGACGGATAAGAATATTGATGAAATTGAGATTAACCTCCCAGAAGAAATTTATGAACAACTTCAAAGTGAGTTAGTTTTTGTAGACCCTATGTTAAAACAGTTTGAATCGCCAGAAATGAGATTCATGGGTATGAAAATTAGATGTGTTTACAAAGGAAACAAATGATTAACCAAATCCTAAAAGATTGCCAAGATGAATTGGGGTAATCAATAACAGTTATCCTTCTCAAAGCGATGGTACCAAGAATTAAGTTTATTAAATTTAGTTACACATTCTTCAGGGCTTAATTGAATTGCTTTCCACTCTTCTCCACTCAACTTCATATCAACAGCAAGACCACACTGAACCGCTAACTCTTGATGATACTTTTCGAACACACCTTTCTCAGTTGGATGTTTCACCACACATTCTTTTTCACTACACCCTACCAACATTAAGACCAATGGAACTAAGAGCTTCATGACTACCCTTTTGATTTGCTACTTGGATGCTACTTGGAAGTTTTTGTGGATTTTTTAATTTTTTCAAAAACCCTTGTAACTATTTGTTATCATTGAGGTGGTGCCCAGTGAGGGACTCGAACCCCCACGATTGCTCACTAGGTTCTAAGCCTAAATTTTAACAAAAAACCCCTACATTTTCGCATGTAATCATTTCACTATACCCTTGTTTTCATAGGGAAAATGAATTATTAATACATCCGTGTAAATCTTACCTCATTTTATGAGTTGCTACTTAGGTGCTACTTGGAACAAAAACGGAGAATGTGTGGAATTAAAAACTGATTTCTTATCTAGAATAAAAGCGGCGAAAGTTGGAGAAGTTATTTGGGATAAAGGAAGTACTGCTTCAGTCGGAGGTCTTCAGTATGTTTTAAATTCCAACGGTAAAGGAAGCTTCTTAATTTATTATAGAACTAAATCAGGATTACAGCGTAGGCCAAAGATAGGCACCTTTCCTGAAATCAGTGTTGGTCAAGCAAGAGCTAGTGCAAAAGAAATATTAGTACAAGTTGCTAATGGTGAAGATCCACAAGGTGAAAGAATTAAATCAAAATCCGAATTAACAGTAGATCAATTATTTCAAAGAGTATGGACAGAGTTTTGGGATACAGAAAGGTTTCATCAATCAGATTGGGCGTATCTAGTTAAGTGTTATTATAAAACCAGAATAAAACCGACTTTCGGCACCACTCCAATATCCAAAGTAACTACTGTCGCAGTAAGAGTGTGGCATCAGAAAATGCATAAACACCCTGTTACTGCTAATCGATCATTAGAAGTACTTAGTAAAATGATGAGTTTTGCTGAAGAGTTTGGACTAAAAGCACTCGGCACCAATCCGTGTAAGTTAACCAAATTTAAAGCGAAGAAAAGAAATAGATACGCAACAGTAGATGAAATCAGAAGCATCGCTGCAATTTTAGATAGAGAAGCTGAAGCTAATCCTTCGGCAGTTGCTTTCATATATCTTCTTATGTTTACAGGAAGTAGACCTAGAGCAATAGAGCGAGCAACTTGGAGTCAGTTAAAACATACAACAATCAATGGTCAGAAATACGGTATGTTAACTTTCCAAGGGAAGACATCAGAAGAAACAGGAGAAGTTGAAACCGTAGTTCTTCCTCCACAAGCAATGATGGCAATTGATAAACTCCCTAAAGTTAGAGGGGGTACAATCACTGGAATAAATATGCCAAGAAGACTTTGGAGAAAAATCCAGGAAGAAGTCGGATGCCAAGATTTATGGATGAGAGATCTTAGACGTACATTTGCTACTATCGGTATGTCGGATGGGATTGGAGCAAGTACTATAGGAGAAGTGTTAAATCATAGATCCACTCAGACTACAAAAATTTATGCAAAGCTTATGCAGAACTCTAAAATGGAAGCTGCTTCACAGATAGCAAATCAAATGGCAAAATTAATGTTAAACGAGGAGGTATTACAATGAAAAAGAAAGCAGTAAAAAAACCAGTTAAGAAATCAAAGAAGAAGTAATTAGTTAAAAATGCCTCCACTCATCCTTGATTGGAGGTCTTTCTTCAGAACCTTCCCTGGCCCTACCATTTAATGATAACACCTAACTCTCCATTTTAACGTTTCTAAATATTTGAACATGTATATGTGGCGCGGAACCTTCATGAAACAATACAACTGGTTTGGCATACTCAATATATTTCTCATTAAAATGCTGACAAAATTCATCAATCTTAAATATATCCCAACCCTTAATTGATAAATCAAACGCTCTACCTTCCACATGAGTTAGTGACTTTGCTTTTAATTTTAAATTCTCTTCTAATGTTCTAACCATAGAAGTCACAACGAATGGAAGGTTTTGATTCTGACAATAATTCAACATATCAAAAAGAATAAATCCGAGTATTGGTTGAATCTCTAAAAGTTGAGAAATCTTTTTTGCATCTTTAAAAGAAAAGAACTTCATTCTCCACATCCTTTTTCAATTTCTTTTTTGACTTCACGTCGAACGTTCTCCCAATAAGTTGCTGCACCAATATAATCAGTAAATCCAACCATCATGTGACAGTGGTAGATTGGGAATACGATTCCTTTCCCTGGTATTGGACCTACAAAATCCACACTGAATTTATATTGACGGCAAACACATGTGTCGTTTGTGAAGTCAACGACACATTGTTCGCTAACATGCTCGGGAGTAGAGCAGCTAAGCAGCATAAATACGTTGATCGATAACAATAAATGGTTCATCGATCTCACTAACTTCATGGTAGTTTCTCGAAGGTGGATTTAACTTCTTCAATTGTTTCGGCGTTTTCGAACTCCGCTTTCTTTTGGGCATTTTCTTTCTTGAGTTTTTGCTTTTCATCGTACTCTTTGATTTTGTGCGCAAAGTATTTTACTCCTCTCTCCACCAGTGGGAGAAGTATAAGTTGAGTTAGTATCTTCATTACTTGTCCAAACATTAGCCTTCCTTCCCATCGATCTTATCGATCTTTGACATAATGTGTGGCTTAACCATTGGTATAACTACTGCTAATAAATCATCGAATTTACTCTCAGAAGTTTTTGAAGACTCTTCAACCCAAACTAAAACTTCTTCAGCGATAATCATTGCTGAATCTTCAGCAAGGTCAAGACCTCTACCTTTTAATTTTTCACCTAGAACTTTTAAATCATAAGACATATAACCTCCGTGTTATAAGGTGAGTAATTCACCTATTGTTTGTTCAACTTCCTTCGAACTATTTTTAATACGTTATCTTCAAAAATCTTTATTACTTGTTGCTCATCAACTGGTTTATTATCTTTTATGTGTTCAAGTGATGTTTCGATTCTAGTTAATCTCACATCCATCTTTCCTTCAAAAGTAACAACTGATTTCTCTAAAGTTTTCAATCTCTCGTTGTAGCTTTTCAACCAATCGAAAAAATTCTTCCCTAGCCATCTAACTATGTATATTCCTGCTCCACTTGATAAAGTGTAAGCAACAATACTTCCAGCTAAACCTTGGTTGTCATTCATCAACTACCTTCATTTAACTTTAGGATATTTAATTTTTATAGCTTCAATCTTCGCTTGTATTTCTTGTAACTTCTGAGGTCTGTTTTCCCCTACCGCTTCCCTTAAAGCTTCAATAACTTCTAACTCACCTGGATATTCTTTTCTTCTTTTTTCTTGAATATCTTTTTCCACCCATACAGAGTCTTTAGATAAATCAATAACTTCATAAGTTAATTCAGCTGGTAATCTATGTGGTTTGCCGATTTGTTTTTGAAGCCACTCATTAGCTTCTGTTTCCGTAGGAAATTTAGCGGACCAAGAAAGATTCTTTGATGAATTTGAAATATTTACTTTAAACATTTTATGCTCCTTTTAACTTATTTTTTCTATGGCCATGTAGTTATATCTACCATCGGCGGTTAAAGTTACCGCTGGTAATGATTCTGAAAAAACAAAACTTAAAGTAGTACCCACTACTACATCTATCGTGTCTGAAATAGTTGATACAAAGATTCTAGAAGTAGTATTTTCACATACATCATATTTTCCACGGGAATAAAAAGATGCATCTTTTTGAGATTCTATTACAAAATGATCTCCTACCGAAGCGGATACTCCGTCAGTAGTTATGCAAGCACTAAATCTAAATTTACCTGCAACACCAAACGTGTAAACTCCGGTCGCGGTATTGTATTTTCCATGCGTGTCAAAAATTGGATCTTCAAATAATATCGCATTTCCACTTGTAACTGCTTGCCCTGCGTTTGTAGTTCCTCTGAAACCAACGAATTGATCTGTTAATGGATTTACAGTAATTGAACTAGGGGCGGTCGCCCATGTACCAGCGGTTGCTTGCGTGCTTGTTATCTTACCTACACAACGTACTCTTACGTTTGAGTAAACTGCGTCAGAATAAAGCGAGCTTGATGAATCTGCCCCACCAGCACCGCCTTCTGCTACCGTAGTATATAGAGCGTCTTCTGGTAGCTTTATTCTGCTTAAGCCGATTTTAATTGTTCCAGCGTTATTTATTAGATAAACATAAATGTCCGCTGCAATTCCGTTTTGTTGTCCTAGAGTTGAACCACTGGAAACAACTAAGGATAATGCGGCGGTTAAAGATACAACCTCAAATTGTCCGGTAGTTATTGTTGCGTTTCCAAACGCTGCATAAATTGGAGAAGTAGTACTAGCATCCGAACCTGAACTATTTTTAATTGCCACTGTTAAAGCATTAGCGGCTACAGATGCAGCTAACCCAATATTTACTAATAAATTAGAACCTTGATTTCCACCGACTCTTGTCTCAACTCCACCGTCATTTAAAAAATATAATTGATTATCTGATTTAGGATAAATTTTTAATTTACCAGCGGCCGGTGTAGATGGAGTTGCGATTTCATCCATAATTATAGCAGAAGTAAATGTGCCTCCTGCCGCCGCCGCTGCACTTGCTGCCGCATTTGTTTCACTAACTAAAGCTGCATCAGCACTTGCATCCGCTGCTAACGCACTCGCCGCCGCTGCATCAGCACTTGCATCCGCTGCAATTGCACTTGCCGCAGCATTATCTTCTGCTAACTCTGCCGCTACTTGTGCCGCTTCAGCATTTGTTTCTGCTAACTCTGCATTAGTCTCTGCCGTTTCAGCATTATTTTCTGATACTAAAGCTGCCGCTGCACTAATTGCTGCCGCTGCTTGTGCTGCTTCTGCCGCTGCTTGTGCTGCTTCCGCTGCCACTTCTGCGGTTTCCGCATTTGTTTCTGCAAGTTCTGCATTAGTCTCTGCCGTTGCTGCCGCCGCTGCACTAGCACTCGCCGCCGCTGCACTTGCCGCTGCCGCAGTTGCTTCTGCTTCTGCGTCTTCAATCTCAGTTGTTGTTGGGCCTACGTCCCATCCATCTCCTGCCGCATTAACAACTAACACCGCGTTCGCTGTATTAATGTCACTTGGAAGTGATGGAGAAAATGTAGCTGTAAATCCATCCGGTAAAGTGATTGCTCTATCTAATCTTTCATCTAATCTTTGAAGAATCAAAACTGCTTTATCTAAACCCTGCTCTAATGTCTCCGCTGGCAAAGCATCATTTTCAACTAGATCAATTGTTTGAGTAAGTGCAGGCTCTCTATAAATTACTAATTTATAAGAAGCACTTGGAGCAGCAACCATGTTCACAGTTCCACCACTTGCATACACACCGTTAGTTGTTGTTCCACTAATCGTGTAGTGAGTAGTGATGGTTTGAAGAACTTCAGTTCCATCTGCAATTGTAACTTTTAATACTTTCAAATCACTAGTTGATTGGAAAGGATAAGAAAATGCAAAAGCAGTTGTTACACCGTTTCCGGTATAAGAGACTCTGTTTACTGTTGAACTTATTGTCATATATTTACTCCCTAATTATTAACCCAATTACTTGGACTAATAAAATGTTCTTGTCCTGTTTTACTTAGTTTTCTTTCTTTTCTTTGAAGTGCGCCTTCATTTGCCCACTCTTCCATTCTGTAACCAACCGCTAAATTAAAAGGCATACGCGCCCAAAATAAATTTGCACCTGGAATATTGTGGAGCATAAACTTTGCAATTTTATCTCCTGTTTTTTCTATGGCATCAGTGTCACCAGTTTTGACTCCGTGAAATGATTCTGTTGCAAGGTCTGCAACAGTGAGTAAGTTTGATAATCCAGGGCCTAAAATACTCTGTCCTAAACTTTGACCATATTGAGTTTTATCAGCAAATAAAAAGTTACCAAAATATCCAAGTCCACCTGATTGACCTGCACTTGCCATGTATATTTTCCAAGCTTCTTTCGGATCTTCTGGGTATCTTGGAGTAATGCCTTTAGATAAATCTTTTAATGCTAAAGAAAGATAACCGTATACTGGTGCAACCGCCGCCATACTTGCAATTCCACCAAGACCTTTTCCAGACATACCGTCTTCAAATAATCTTTTCACCGCTTGATGGAGTGCTATCTTTTCGTTGTGGTATCCTTGTACTTCTCTTCCTAAATGTTTTCTTGTAAACGCGAGAGTAAATGTTTTAAACATGGAAAGAGCGCGTAGTAACTCTCCTGGAATTGTGCCTCTCTTAGTCCCTTGATTAAGGATTGCTCTATCAACATATCCTGCTTCTGTTGCAACCATTGAAGCGTATTCAGAAAAGAGTGAACCCATCTTACGGTGGAGGTCATCTCTTGCTTTTGATCTTGCAGCTTCGATTAACTTATCTTTGTTTTTTGCTTTTAGATTTTGAATACTTTCTAATCTTTGTTTTACAGAATCTAAAGAATCAAAATTCTCTAAAGCAATATCTTTAATTGCTCTAGGAGAAATCATTTCTCTTCCTTTCAAATCTTTTTCAATTGGAGAGTTACGCAGTATATCCCACTCTTTTTCAGTCATACTGAATTGCTCCATGTACGATTTATACCCGGCAGGTAAATCGTTCCATTTAAGATTTCTTTGTTGAGCAAGCGAGTGAGAATAAAGTGCAGTACCAGCAATACGAGATTTATCTTGCCACCAACTAACAAGGTTTGCTTTATTAACAAACTCCATATATTTATTTGCTGCACCTACCATTGAGGCATCTGCGTCAAATCTATTTGGATGAGGAGACATTGTGTCTATTAATATTTGTAATTGAGATGCAGTTTGGATTTTTTCTGATGCAGATAATCCTTCCATCATTCTAGATATATGACCGATTTGGCCATCCAGAAATGCTCCGAAGTCTTGAGTAGTTGCATAACGATAAGCAAGACCTCCTGCCGGAATATCACTGAACTGAGATAACATTGCTGAACCAAGGTTTACTGTGTAAGTAAAGTTTCTTAGTCCATCGTTAAATTTTGCAAAAAGATTATCAGGAGATGAAGACAATTGATCTGTAACGTTAGGCCATAACGTTCTCATTAAGTTATCGTACTTCTCTCTCATTGGAGTAACTTCTGAATGTCTTCCTTGTTTAATTAAATCACTCTCTAAACTATCAACTATCGTTTTAATGTTTGCTTCTGCATTAACACCAAACTTATTCATAATCGCTGTATCTCTTGCCATCCTATTAATTTGACCTAAAACATTTTCTACTACGTGTTCACCACGTCCTGCTTTTTCCCAATAGTCAAAAGCACTTTCTTTATCTTTAAAGATATAAGATCTTTTATGTGAATAACCTTTTGCAACATTACCTGGACCAGTGAACCCACCCGGCTCTTTATATTTAAGATGTACACCTGTCGAAAACTCTAAGTAGTCTTCTTCGATTTTTGCTAACTTTTCTGCTTTAGATAAATGTGGATATGTTTTGTCCATGTCCAGTTTATTAACCACGAAATCAACCCAGGCTTTTTTATGCTTTGGATCTCCGTGGGCAATATCTTCACCAGCAAATTTAGAAATTAAATCTTGGTCATGACTTTGTTTCATAACATAAGATTCAGTTTTACCAATAAATCCACCTGCTTTATTAAATCTAATTCTTGCAAGTTCTAATGAATCATTTAGTATCTTTGCAGTTTTTAATACATCAGGGTTTAACTTCGCTAAGAATTCTTGGTTAGGATTTTTTGAACCAAGTTCATGCATAGCGTGGAATATATCTTTTTGAAACTCGGGATTTTTTGCAATTTCTAATAGTCTTTCTTTATCAAGACGAGCTATTACCCCACCGATCTGATAAGCTTTTTCCGCAGTAACGTTTGCTGAAATGGTATCTTTAGATCCAAATGTACTCGTCGGAGATTCACCCAATATAGAATTAATTCCATCAGTGTAGTTTTTAGCGTAGTGTGTTTGTACTTTTTTTAAATTATCTATTCTTCTTTTAATATTAATTGCTGCGGTTCTTTTTTTAACGATTGCGTCTATCTTAGCTTGATTGCCCATTTCATTTAACGCAGCTTGAACTTTCTCATCTAGTGTCCCAACTCCATCTTCTTTTTCAAATTTCTTGACGATGGTATCAACGACACCTTTCATGTCTTCTCTTTCTTTTTTAGTTAATTCTCTTCCAGCTAATTTGGTTAGCTCTAGAAAGCAAGCATCACTCATCTTCCCCTCGCTACGCATTTAGCAAACGATTTAACCATTGTGGTAAAATCTTCAACTTCTTTTATATGTGTTTCTACATCTTCGATTTCTCTTAACACTTCATTCTTTGCGCCTTCAACTTCGTCTAGTAATCCCATTTGTTTGGCACTTTCATTTACAGTTAAAATTTCTTCTTGAACTAATGTTTCAACGTTAGTCTCAACATCGTCGTGTAAACTTTCATTAAGTTCTAAATCTTGTGCTTGGATTTCTTTATCATCAAGATAACGACTCCCCTTTCCACCGTTTACACTTTGTTGCAGATTTTTAACTTCTGTTTCACTTAGCTTTGATAGTCTTTGGATTACGTCTTCATGCATTTCTTCTTGCACTATTTTTCTTTGAGTATCTAAATAGTTAATTGCATCAGCATTGCCGTTCATCTCTGCTAATTTATATTCTTCATCTATTTTAGATAATGAATCTGCTAATTCTTTTGCTCTTGTGATGTTCATTAAATCCGTATTAACAGGTCTATCATCCATAAACTGTGCCATTACAGTTTGTGCATAATCACCTTTAGTTTGTGGAGATAAATTTGTGATGTGACTTAAACTTGGATTTGCATAATCAATTGCTGCACCGATACCAGGATGAAGTAATGCTCCACCAACTGCACCAGTTAAAATATTCATTGCTGAATCACCAAGACCGTAGTTATCACCAAGGTTTCCAGCGGTCGGAATATTTATCCCTGCTTCAATTAATGCTGCACCGGCAACACCTTCTGCGACACCTATTTGCGCTCGAACTAGAGATCTTGTAAAAATGTTTGAACCTGTTTTTGCAAGTTGTCTAGTAAGACCGTTAATACCTGGAATTGGAATAAAGCTTGAAGCGACATTGATTGGATCTACTAAACTTCCAAGTAATCCACCTGCTAATTGCGCGGTCATTGAATCGCCACTTGCAACTGTCATATCTAAAAGTTTCTTTTGATATTGTCTCTCTGCGATTAACTCGAACCCTTCTTTAGAAATCATCTCAGGGATATTAGAAATTTGAAGGCCTCTTTCTCCTGCCATTTTCTCTGCTTCAGCTTTTGTAAGTCTTGGTACATTATTTTCTTTAGCTTCAATATTTGCTTGAGTAACTTTCCAATCTTCAACAACTCTTTTAAGTGGATTATCGAGAAACGCCTGCTCCATCCCTGCACTGAAAACTTCCGCAGTAGATGCCTGCGCTTCTTCTAGAAGCATCGCTGGATTGTAATTTTCATTTCCAACTACAGGCATTTAATATTCCTTCTTCATTGATATTGGTGTTTCTCTTTTTCTAAAAGGAATTGATTCAATTTCTTTCCACGTCCACTTCATTGGGGCAGAAACTTTTCTGCCTTTATCATCAAGTTTAACTTCGTATACTTGACTTCCTTCACCGTCTACAAGACGAACACCTTCATCTCCGTCGTTTGCTAAAGTGCCTCTAGCGTAAACTCTGCTTCTGTACATTTTATTTGCATCTTCAGGTTTAACCCCTTTATGTGCAGAAGGTGGAACGTATATTTCTCTTTCACCTTTTGCGATGCCATCTAGTACAGAAGGAAGTGCTTCTTTTAATCTGAATCTACTAATTGAAGTTGTTTTTGGAATTCGAACTGTTGAATTTCCAATTTCAGCAAAATCATAATGGCTATTAACAACTATATCTGCAACTTCCTGTGGAGATTTTTCACCTCTAAAATACTTAGTGATATTTGTTATACCTTCTTTATATTTCAAAGCTATTTGATCTGAATCGTGTGTGTGTTGTTGAGATTTTAAAAATGAATTTATAGATTGAGTAACTGCTTGATCTAAAGATGCATCATCCATTTTCTTTCCGTAGAATTTATTCAAATCTTCATTGTTATATTTTGAAGCTTTAAATGCGAATTCAACAAACTTTCTATTTGCAGGGTTGTCCATTGCTCCAACTGCAATCTCCATAGTTGGATTGAAAACTTTATCTTTGGTTAAATCTTTTACTGCGTCTTTCCAGTGTGGCCCCCACTTCTGCGACTCTTTTAAAACTGCCATGTAAGCGGCAGTAGCACCTTGCTCGTCAAAAGTTGTATCACTAACTAAATATTTTAATTCATCAGACATTGCAGGAGTTACAATTCTTGGTGTCGAGTACTCATCAACTTGTTTCTGATAACCTCTAGACATTTCCACAAAACCACTAACTTCTTCAGGAGTAACATCTCCTGCTTTCCAATTAGCTTCGAAGTTAGTAAATAAATCGTCGGCACCTGGCTTAATCGTTCTAATATATCCGATTGGATCTTTTTTAAATTCTTCTCTTGATTGACTAACTACACTTTTAACTGCATTTAATTTTGCGTTTAGTATATTGAATTTAGTTGGATCTTTTTCTGATTCTGCTCTAAGTTTAGCTTCATTGTAATATTGCGCCACTTGTTGAAAACTCATGCCTTCAGTTTCTCTTTTAGCTCTTCCTGCCATCAAAGATTCTTCGCGCATAGCAATCATTGATTCTTTTTGTTTGCCTGTGAAACCTGAATTATTTATGTAGTTAAGATCAAATCTTTCTTTGTACGTATCATCAATTCCAACTTTTTTAATTCTTGCCATCTCTTCTTCAAAAGCGGCCTTAGATTCTGTTTGATGTTTTTGAATTGAGGCAGATCTTAAGTTTTCAAGTTTACTTAAACTTTGATCGAACTTTTCAATTGAAGTGTTTCCTTGCCATTTGCCTTTACTGTCTTTTAATTCAGCTATCATTGCATTAATTTGACCGACGGAAGGATTTGCACTTGCAGTTAACGTAGATACTTTCCCATCTAGAGCAGAATCGTGGAGAGTAATTTTACCTTGCATCCTTAATGATTCTTTATCCGCTTCACTTTTAAGAAAGTGCATCGAATTAACGTAGTCATCGTTGAGTTTTACAAGATTATCTACTTCATTTGGATTTGATCTTGCTTTGTTAGCAAAACCAGTGAAATTAGTTTTATATTTTTGAGTACCGTATTCTGCATCAGCTTTAGTTTGTGAATCTCTAATGTTTGATATACTGTGGTTATCAAGATTAAGAAGTTTCATCTCTAAAGAACGTCTTGCATATTCGTTAGGTGCGTCACCTAAACGTTTTTGTCTTCTCTCATATATTTTATTTTCCACGTCTTTGTGGAATTCGTTTCCATCTGGATTAGTTTCTTTATTTTCGTATTTTTTTGGATCATAATTTTTGACTTCGTTTTTGATAAACTCGTCGTCTTCAAGTGCGTACTCTGCCGATTTAGTAGCAGCGTAATATTCACCTTCTTTCTTTTGATAAACTTCAATATCATTTTGAACTTTATTTACAGTCTCACCAATGACTCCAAGTGCTTCACCAAACACACTTCTGCCACTTGCTCTTTGATAGTCAACTGCTCCTGGTGCGCGAACTTGAGATCTATATTCATTTATTCTTGCCATTAACCAACTCCTGCCGTCATTGCTTTGGAAGCACCGCTTGCAACATGTCCGGCAGCTTTAACGTATCCCATTGTTTTGGCCATTTTTCCTTCGAACTCAGTTAATGTTGCACCTTGCTCTACTGCTTGCGCTTGCCTCTCACCTTGGTATCTTAAATTCATTTCATCTTGTTTCGCTGCTCTTGCACTTTCTTGTAATACATCAAATGCAGAACCTTCTATTGTCACACCTGATGCGGCGTAACTTGCTCTCATCTCACCAATTTGTTTTCTTCCTTCAATGTTAGACTTATAAGCGTCGGAAATTGATTGGCCTCTAATGTATGAAGCATTTTTTCTAGCAAGTGCAGCATTATATTTAGCGGCTTTGTATTGTGCTTCACCTTCTGCTACTGCTCCTGCCGCTTGAAATATTTCTCCCACTCTACCCCCTATCCTGTAATACCACTTGAGGCATCACGGCTAAAATTGTGGAAGGAAGTGGTTGAGATTGCCTCCATGCAATTTCATTTTGAAAATCGTAGTCTGCATTAATTGATTCTGAGATAACACCACTGAAAAGTGCAGGGGCGCGAGTCATTGGATCACTACTTGTTCTAAACGTTAAAGCAGTTAAATCATCGTGACTTAAACCAATTTTTAATCCTAAAGATCTATGCATTAAAAAACCAACTCTGTGGACTCTTCTAGTTTTTCCAAGTGCAGTACCATCTTGTGATCCAGCTTCTAATCGAAGCATTTGTCCGTCACTGTTGTATCCAAAACCAATATGAACAACTGTTGCTGCTAACGATAAAGTTATCGCTCCACCTGAAACTGTTTTACTTGGTTGAACTGCTCCGTCTGCTAAAACATCAACTGTTGCACCTTCTAAATGCGTAAGACCTGATATTGTAGTAACTAGTTTTCTCGCATACCCACCTGTTACATAAGTTGTATAAGCAGAACTATCTGTACCAGATAGCTCGAACGTATTTGGTGCGACGTTTGCGACTGTAAATGTCTCACCATTTACTTCATCCATACCTTCAACTTCAGAAATTCTAACTTGATCTCCGTTTGAAAATCCGTGAGATGCAGAAGTAACTACTGCGGTTGCAGCTTTCGTAATTCCTGTAATTGTTTTCGGGTTATCGTAAGTCAAACCACAATCAACAAAAAAAGCGTCTTGTTGATCGTCTGTGTTTTCAAAAAGTTTTGTCATGTATTCAACGTAACGAACGGTTGCTCCGTTAATATATCTTTTAACAACCATCCATAATTCTTCTCTAGTTCCATCGGGAGATGGGATAACCGCGATACTTTCTACTTCCGCATTTCCATTTGCAGCGTCACCGTATCCACCGATTATTTGCTCATGCCACCCTGCTCGAAGAGCGTCTAGATCGCGCTCATAAGTCATACCGACTAATGACCCATCTTCTCTTACTGCCCACACAATTGACTGTGGTTCTCTTTGGTAGGCAAGTTCAACGACACCATTTCCAGTTATGTGTTCTGCAAGTAGTGTTAAATCATTTGCTCTAAATCCATCCACGTCATAAAAGTAAAGAAACTCTCTTAGTTTTTTCGTTGATCTTTGAACGAAAAGAGTTGCTTTACCAACTTGAACTGGTTGGATGTTTGCTGAACCATAACTTGTAGATTTTTTTGCAGAGATATTTGTAGGCGTGAGTGCTTCACTTAAGCTTGCTGCTCTTGCAACCCACTCTCCACCAACAGTACCAGCTAACAACCCTTTTTCATCGGAAGTAAGCCAACGTACCACGTTAACGTCATTCGCATTAAACGTGAAACTAACAGCGTGACTTGAAGTTATTGTGCTATCTGCATCACTTGGAGAAAAGTTTTCGTAATCACCGATACGAGATAAATCAACTCTTTGGGGTGCCGCAGTTGATCCAGCGAGTGCAAGTCTATCTTCAAAGAAAACAACTGCCGCAGGGTAGCCTGTTGTCACTGACCAAAGGCCAAGTCTCCAAACTGTTTTTGCTGCCGTCGATGTTAAAGTATCTACTATGTCTATCGTTACACTTCCAGCATGAACAAATGTTGCAATTTCTGCATAACCCCAAACCGTACCTTGAAGAATTCGAACAAGTCTTCCAACGTCAGTTGAATAAAAAACTCCGGGATAAACTGTTCCACCGGCGGTGTATGCGCCGTTATACACTGAACCTTGTAGCTCAATTACTGTTGAACTTACGACTGTTATTGTGAAAGATCCGTTGGCGTTTGTCGTTCCACCAACTCCTGCGATACCTACTCTATCACCTGTTACAAAAGTGTGAGTTGGAATAGTAACTCTGATTAATCCACCGTTATTTGATGTACCTGATACAGCGTAAGTAGCACCTGTTACAAGTGAAACACCTGAACCTGTCGCTGCTCCTGGTGTAAGAGTCCACCCTCTATCATCATTTGGAAGATAAGGTCCGTTAGTAAATTCTATAGTTTCAATCGTCCAACTTGTATCTGCCGTTCTAGATAATTTACGAGGTGGATAACTTGGATGAGCTATATATAAAACGTCTGCCGATTGTGTAAATTTTAATTGAAATAAATCTGCTTCTAAATAAGTTGAAGTCACTTCATAAGCAACACCAGGGCTTGATTCTATTTGTCCATTGTCTTTATAAAATCTGATGTATAAATCACCAAATTCTAAAATGTATGCTTGAGTTACTGAGAATTGAAACGAAATTAATCTCGTTCTTTTTGCTGCGGTTTTAACTGGTGACACATACATTGTACCTGGTCTTCTAGTTAATCCACCTTGAATTGTTGGAATATAATTTAGACAACGTTTAAGACCTGTGTTGTATCTTTCATTATCGACTCGACCATAGAGCAAAGGAGAGAACTCCCCTCCGTTAAATGATGACTGTAATGGAGATACTTTTGCCAATTTAGTTCCTTATCGTTACCCATTCATCTTCCGGCGGTTTCGCCGCTATATTTAAAATTGCGTTTACTCTCTTTGCATCTTTGATGCTTTCTCTAAAATCATCTTTTAAAGATTCTTTTTTTGAATTTGATTGTGTTATTTCTTCGCATAGCTCTAAGGCCAACTTTGTAGATAATGCCTCTCGAAATAATGGGTCCATAATATTTGGATCTTCGAGATCAAAAATATATCTAACGTCAAGTGGCGCACTATCATTGGTATAAATTTCTCCACCTTCAATTTGCCAATCATTAGAATTCAAGTTGTATTCTGGATCTGGTGGAAGAAGTCTTAAATAATCTGATGGAAGTGGATAGCTGTATGCTTTTCCGAATAGTGGTTCTGTTGAAGACGCTGCAAGTTGTTCTCTTGCAACTGCACAACTCCAAGGGTGCGCTCTTAAAAGAGCTAATCGAACTGGACCGTATGCAACATTACACGCTCTAGCGTTATTAGAATCTTCAGTGATACTTGTGATTCTTTTTGCACCTAACTTTTGTAATGCTCGGTTACAAATTTCAACAACACTAGACATTGCTTACCCCACTACATTTTTACTATGTAAGCGTAGACCGCCGATGAAGTTGTAATCACATATCTATAAAGACCGTGTGGTAGCTCTAATCTTAATGCCCCATTTGCAGATAGAGTTGAACTTGAAATATCAAGGTAAGTTCCGTTAGGAGACTTAATCTGAAGTTTAATGTTTCCTCCACCCCAAGTAGCTTCTGCCATAAACAGAACTACGCCGCCTTTGCACTCAAAGTCTGAACCATTTCCTGCACTAGCGTTAGAAGCAATATCTAAACGATACCCAAATCCAGTAGTCATTAGTTACTCCTTAAGCTGGTGGCCAATTACCTTCTAAAATATGAACTCTAATTTTTTCTATACAATCTAAAACTTCAGCTTGAGTAATACCTCTAGTACTTGAAGCTGTACCAACAGTTGTAGTCGCTAATTCAACAGTCAATTCAACTGCATCAGAGTTAACCGCTGCACCTGCTTCTTCAGTTACTGAACCAAAGCCTTCACCAACTGATATTTTGTATCTTCTAGTTGCCATTGAAACTCCTTAAGAAATGGAGAGTAGATTTCTCTACCCTCCACTGATTAATTAAACGTATCTAACTTTAACGTTGATTGAAGTTGGACCGCCGTCAAAAACAGTAGTTACAATTGCTGTAACATCGTATTCTTTACATGGATCTGAACTTAGACCTAAAACTTCCCATAACATTTTTTCTGATTCTACATACGTGTATTCTGTACTTTCGTAAGTAACATCAAGGTTATGGTGTGGACCACTTGTTAAAGCGTATGCACTTAAAAATAAATCTGCATCAACTGCCGCTCCACCGTTTGCTTCAGTGTCATAAAGACCAATACCAATTGCTCCACCAGTTGTTGCATCTGCACAACTTAAAAGCACTTGGCTTACTCTTGCGTTAGAAGGAATTCTACAAAATCTAAATGTAGAGTTAGCTTCTGAAGCAGCAAGTGGTGTACAAGTTCCTTGAACTTCTTTAAGTATTCCTGGACCTTGATGTGGGTTACTTAAGACTTTTGGAGTAGCTGTAGCGTTCGTAATCGACGCTGATTTTAAATGTTCTGCACTCATGGGTATCTCCTTTAAAAATTAATTAGATATTACAAGCAATCTGAACTACTTTCTCTTCTTCGATACGAGTAGCACCCATTGTCATCATTACGTATGCTTGCCAAGGGATACTCTGAATATCTTTACGTTGAGAAATGTCAGTAATGATGTCGTTCCAAATTCCAAGGTACATACCGCTTTTCGCGTATAGAGGAAGAGTAACGTCACCGCCAACAAGATTAGCTACTGCTAATTCAGTATGGATGAAATTGATTCCTAAAAATCTTTGGATTTTTCCTTCTTTAAGAACTGCACTGTCTGCTCCAAACTCTTTTGAAATGATTTGCATTTCAGAAAGAAGATTGTCGTGTTGAGTTGCACCAAGTGGTAAATATAATTCTTCCATTGGGCTAACATCCGCTGCCATAAGAAGTCTTTTTGCTTCTTTAAGTTTTGCAACAGTTAAACCAACATCTGCCGCTGCACCGAAACCAACAACAACTTTTTGAGCAGTAGGAAGTACAGTTGAAGTAGCTCCTGTCTCACCAGTTTTTGCAGTACCGATTGCCGCTGCGATAATTAATTTATCAATTTGTCTTCCTGCCGCTTGTACAGCATTTTGAACATAAGAAGATTGTGGATCTGTTAAAAGTCTTAATTTATCAAAACTATCGATTAATTGTGGTAAATCGAAATCTGATGGGAATACCCATCTTCTATCAACCGCTGCATCCACTCTTCCCATTGCTGCGAATCGTGAAGACACTGGTTGCATTTCTATTGCACCAATTTGGTCTACTGGTGAAGCTTGCTTCCCAACGTGATCGCCTGACATAACAGTGTTACGTAGACGTGAACCTTCTTGTTGTAATAGTAATTGTAGATTTGATGCGAACTGAGATACATAATGACTTGGTAAATTGATGGACATATTGCCCCTCCTTGAAAAATAGTTAAAGAAACATTTTTCGAAGGGCTTGTCTGAACATCAGGGCCAGCTTCATACACTTTAATTACCCGTGCCAGGTACGTAGTCTTTCCTACTGTCGAGTGGATCTAATTATTAGACTTCCCACCATTTTTTGAATTCGCTCTCTTATCGGAAGCGACTTCTTTTTCTTTCGGCTTTTCTGCGGATTGATTTATAAAGTTCTCAAGCTGAGTTATGAACGCGAAGTTTCCTTCAATCGTTTCACCCCTGTTATAGAATTGCTTTATCAGTTCAAACCGCAGATTAACCATATTGAGTCAATTATTCCTTGTGGTTGTATTTATGTCAACTAGGTAATTTATAGTCAACTATACTTCTCCTACCTTCATTCTATGTAGTTTTTCCCAGGTACTTTTTGCCTCCGTGTCACCACTCATTAACCTACGTTTAAACTCAGAATCTTTCATCATTTCTTGAATTTTATAACTTGCTTGTTGTGGAGTTAATGCACCAGAAAATCCTTCAGGAGAGTTTGAACCAACGAAAGATGCTTCACCAATCTTAGATCCGATGTTATGCAAAAACTTCATTGCTCCGGCAGGCCCCATCGCTTCTTTTAAACCTTGGATAACTTCAGAATCTAGACCAAACTTAACTGCCGCTTGATCTACAATGTTTGCGTTTTGTTCATACGCTGCACCCCATTCACTCTTAAGTGCTTTGAGATCATTTTCATGTTGTCTTGACACTTGATTGGTATATTCAGTTTCTCTAGATTTATTAAGTTCGTTGTATCCATTGATTAAAGTTTCAGCTTGTTTTTGAGTTAATCCATTCTTGTGAAAAGTTTCTTTGGCCCAATTAACAAAACCTTCATCAGAATTTGCTGGTGTAGCAAATTTATAATCATTAGCAGTTTTAGGTCTGCCCATTCTGTCATAAATTTCATTCCATTCAGGGGCATCAGATTTTTCAGGTAGTTTTAAAAGTCTTTCTTTAGGTGCGCCCATTAACTTTTCTAAGTTTTGATAAGAATCAACAATTGATCCAACATCTTTAAACCCTTTAGTTTGAACATAACCTCTCTTCCCATCGTCAAGTCCAGTTGTCCAATCAACTTGTTGATTAGTGTTTGTTGGTGCAGATTGATTCTGTTGTGCCATTTGTTCGCCTGAAGGAACGACGTTGATGGTCGCTTGTGTCCCTTGATTTTCGATCATACATTAGTCCTTTTTAGAATAAAGTTCCCAAAGATCTTGAGAACTTAAGTTTAAGTGATTTATAATTCTTAACCACACTTCACGTCTTCCTTCTAAGATAGAATGAATTCGTGGATCTGGATTAAAAGATGATTCGTTTGCGCGACAAAACTTTGCAAGATCTGCCAAAACATTTTTAACTGCCATGTCATCTTTCTTAAAAGTTAACTGATAAGAATGTTGTCTTGAGAATAAAAAGTTTTTCGCTTTAATAACTTTGTCTTTTAGAATGTCCATTATCTCCCCTGTGCGACCGCTGCCGCTTTAATTAGTGCCGCTTGTCCTGGTGCCGCTGCTTGTGCTTGTGCTGCTTGTTGTTGTTGCGCTTCTGAATCTTCAAGTGCCGCAACTTGATCTGGTGTATTCATCCACTTAGTTGGAGATCCTTGAATCATCGCAATTTCTGGAATCGCAGCTTTAAAATTAAAATGATAAAGTGGTGCCATACTCTGAGTTACGTTTGCAATTTGAAGTGCAGACTCAAGTGTACGCATAAATCCTGAAACAGATTCAGACTGTTGAGATCTTGCTAGTGGAGATTCGTATTGAATTGTGTATTCACCTTTTGCTTCTTTTAATATTCCTGGCATTGGAGGAAGAACACCTTGTCTTGATAAAATATCAAGTTCTCTATCAATCATTGGTCCAAGATATTCAGTTTGTTGCCTTCCTAAAACCGGCGCGATTAAAATTGCTTTTTCTCTCGCTCGCTCCATTACTTCAGTTGCAGTTTGTGTGCCTGTATCAGTTAAGATTTGAAATAAAGAAACTAAGAAAGCATCGTTAATAACTGCTCGCTCATCGTCCATCATGTCTTTTCCAACTGAAACATTTCCAACAGGAAGTGTGTGAACTAACGCTCTTCCTTCAGAAGAAACTCCACCTGCGTTCATGTGTCCAGGTTTCATAGAAAACGTATCGATAATTCCATCGTCATGAACTAAAAGAACTGGATCAACTGCCCTGTGTCCTTGTTTTAGTAATGTTTTCTTTTGTTCATTTAAAGTTTTAACCGCAGGCAATACGTCCATCGCTGGACCACGTCCATAAACTTCTCCTGATGCTTGCTCGTATCTTGAGATCGCATACGGATTAGAATTATACCCACCCCATTCAATTATTTTTTTACCTTCAATAGATAAGTAATAACTTGTAAATTTCATTCCTTTATAGTCGAATCTTTCATAATCAATTTCAGTGTTTGGTCTTACACAATGAAGAAAATAGAATTGTTTATCTGGTGCAGTTTTAATTGAGTTAATTACTGCTTCTGGACATTTATCGCCCCATTTCTGGTAAGCTTGTCTCGCTGTAAGTGGAAAGTGTCTAAGATTTTTATCAACTGTACCTTGATGATTTTCTACAAAGTAGATTTCGCTTAAGTGGATCGATTTATATCTAAGTCCTTTTCCACCAATTAAATCATCAGTGAACATTGCTCCACTTCCAAAAGCACCAATTGATTTCCACACTTGTTGATTTTGTGAAGCGAAGTTTGCTTCTGGTGCATATCTGTATTTAAAAAGAAGTCTCGTTGCTTCTTCGAACCAAATTTGTGCTTGCCTATCTTTTGCTATTAACGGATTACTTGCACCAAGTTTATGCCAAGTTGAATTTCTTGGAGTTAACATTGAATCTAAAATTGCAGCGAAACGATTTAGCGCAATTGTCGGAGTTGAATCAAAAATGAATTCAGTATTTTTTGATCCGTTGGATGAATTACTTCCTTTACTTTTAAACTGTTGAGACTGAGAAGGAATAAATCTTTCCGCAATCTCTGTCCAATGACTCTCCCAATTTCCGCGGTTTCCTTTGACGTGATTAAATTCACTTAATATTTCATCACTAAGCGCGTCCATTTGCGCTTTAGAATAATTTTCCATTTATACTCCTATTACGCACCCAATAATGTTTTCTTGCTTGAGTAAGCATTGCTCCCACTCAATCCTTGAGGGCCAGTTAAAATAGTTGAAGCACGTCCACGTTTTCTTGAACCAGCTAACTGCTCTTGCATATTTGCATCTTCTTTTAATGCTTTCGCCGCCGCTTCTGCTTCTGCAACAGGATCTCCTACTGGACCTGTTTTAGATGGATCGTCTACTGGAAGAGCTGGAAGATCTGGAACTTGTTTTTTCATTAAACCAACTACATCTCCTGCGGAAGCTACACCTAGAGTCGCAGTAGTTCTCGCTGCATCTCCAATGTTTCCTTTATGTAAATCTTCTGATGCACTACCCATTCTTTTTAAAGGATTCTCAACAAATAAATCTGAAGCTCTTCCTGCATATTTTTGCCCATCACTTCCTAAGTTTCTAAATGCTTCATCTCTTCCTTGCTTCACCGCTGTTTCAGTTGCGTTACCCACTTGGTCTGTAGCTTTTGTTACAACTTTCGTAACTTTCTTTACTGGATTACCACCGCCCATAACCTAACTCCCTTGTTAAAAGTATTCTTTGATTTTCTATTGAATGAATCTTGAACCCATTTTTTAAATTAAATATCAATGGGGTTTCTGGATCTTTTATTTTTGTACTAACTGAACAAGCAAAGTATTTACATCCACGTTCTTTTGCTATTTTCGCTAACTCATCGAAAAACTTTATATGAACACTTGATTTTCTTTTTTCAGGAATGACGTAGTACTCTTTTATGAAACACTCATCTTCAAAGATTTGATACACCATGAAACCATTTTCATTTTCAATAGTTTCAGCGTTCGATGTTTCTTTGAAATAATCTGTGTACATACTCATATTTACCCAAATACTTTATAGTCCATGTCTCTTGCGACACCGACTCTTCTATTGTTTTTATAAGTTGTAATATCTTTGCGAGCGACTTTTACAGAAAATGTACAAGCAAGTGCATCAGCATAATCTGGAGATGCTAGACCACGCTTTTTCATTTCTTCTTTTGCTTCAAGTTTGATTCGATCACCCGATCCACTGAATTTATATTCTGGACCAGCTAAATCATCAGCAAGATCTCTATCAAGTGGAAGGCATGAATCACCTAACCAATCTCTCATTCTTGCCCACATCTCAGTTCTTTTATCTGCCCATTGATCTTCATCGGGTGAAGATCCAAATCTCACTTCAAAAACTTTGTATCCCATCTCTCGAAGTCTATCGATAATTCCAGATCCATTCCCACCGTCGATACAAACTGCGTCTGGATTATATTGAGCAATAAGTTCTGCACATTTATTTGCCACTTGCATATTGTCTGCACCTTTCATTTTCACAGTTGGTGGAACGGTACGAGCGTTTCTTCCTTGTCTAAAACAAATGACTGTTGTGTCATCTCCATATCTTGCTGGATCAACACCCATAATTAATGCTGCATGTGGATCTTCTTGAACTTCTCTATTCATCGCGTCTTCAATAATGTTGCGTGAAATAAATTGTTTATCACCTTGTCTTGGGAATTCTCCCTTAACTTCCACTCTTGCTTCATCAGAGTCTTCACCATATTTGTCCACGATCTGTTGAAGTTTAGTGACATCCACTCCCTCAACTTTTCTTGAATCTATATTTCTTCTTTTCCAATAAGCACGATGTCTGTGATGAGTTTCATAAAATTCTCCTGTGTTTCGACGAGGATTGGAGAAACAAAACCAATAGCGGTCTAAGACAGGTTCAGTAAAAAATCCTTCGCTTACTGACCAGATTGGGGCAGGGATACCAGACGCTTCGTCGAATATTAGGAGTATTCCATTATGATTATGCACACCTGCGAAGGCATCGGGGTTCTCTTCAGACCAAAGTTGTGCCTGTGCATAATAATAACCAGTGTCGATTTTTTCTTGATTCTTTAATAATTCTTCAAACCACGGTGCGGCTTTTAGCGACAACGTATTTTTTTCAAACCAATGGGAGTTAATAGAGAGTGTGTGCCACTTACCTAATTCTGCCCATGTTCTAGATTTTAATTGTTGTTCAGTATTTGCAGTTACAATCGAAGTTGAACCTAAACGTGTTGTTGCCATCCAATGAACTAACCATGAGGTCAAAGATGATTTACCTATCCCACGGCCACTTGAGGTGGATGATTGATACATAATTGGTTTTTGATTGTTTAAAATTTTTATTTTGTTTTGTCGGATGTGGTCTGTGATTGCTTGAAGTTCGTCACGTTGCCAAGTTCTTGGACCTTTGAAGTGTTCAAGTGGTGTACCACGCTTTCCCCAGGGATAAGAAAACAAAACGAACTTTTCCAAATCATCGGATATGTTCTTGTCCCATAACTCAGTCATTAACATTTGTTCATCTTTTGAGTTGTATACTTTTTGCGGTTGTGCCATCTCAAAAGAATCTCGGTGTTAATAAGTATTTAAGCTTTATTGTGTTTTGGATTGGTTGACAAATCAACAACAAAAAATTTTACCGATGTGATTTTGTCATCTTTGACGGATTTGCTTTTGTAGAAAAAATAAAAAAATTTAAATTTAAAAAATGAATTGGCCGTCTACCGTACAGTATATACATTCAGTGGCCGGCGCGAGTTTCGGGGGTATGGGGCACCCCTACCCGGTCTATTTTTTATCAATGGGGGGTATGGGGTTATCGTCTTGATTCGTTGCGTTATCTGCTACATCAGGTTTATAACCTAGTGTACTATCCTCGCAAGTATCTGAATTTATTGAGTATTCAGCGTCAATAGTATTATCCAAGTAGCAATCAGGTAGCAACGCGCGTTTTCTCGCGTCACTTAAAGCTTGCGATATATCTATTGTTTGGTTAACCGTAACATCAATACGATCACCATAAACTTGTGGAATTCTTTTAGATAACACCCATTTTATATTATCTGATTTTAAACGCGCTTTATAAACGTCTGGCTCATCTTCTGCCATTCTTAATAAATTATCCTCTAGAGTCTCTAAATAGGTTGCTCGGGCGTGCGTAAAGGCCGCCTGAAAATCTAAATCATGTGTACGTTCCCATTGCAATGCTTTTTCGCTACACAGAGCTAAATCAGGCAAATCTTTTATCCTTCTTCCATCTGCTAAATATTCTAGAATTTTATCTTTTTGCTCTTTAGATAGTAATGATTTTTTCTTCCTAGCACTCAATTCATTCATTTATTTTATTCCTTAACACCGTGTAATTATTACATAACTAAAATATTGTTATACAATCTATTGACTTTATCTATAATATGTTATACACTCTATTGAGGGAATCAACCCTACTTAACCAAAGGATACAAAATGAAGTTTTTATTGTTTTTATCATTACTAACCATTGTAGACGCTAAAGCAACATGTTTACAAGATGGGGAACTTGATCTAATTAACGGTCTTGATCCAGAGCAAGCGCGTGAATTTTTAATTGATAAGGAAAAACTCCTTAATTCAAAAACATGTGCTGATACTGCTGAAGGAATTGATTTTGATAACATACGTGAAATGAAAGAGAACGTTGAAACAATTTTGAAAGGGAGTAAATAATGGGAACGCGAGCGCAAATCAACTTAATAGATAACGATAACAACTTGTTAAAATTTTATCGTCACAGTGACGGTTATCCTGAATGTGTTGTTCCAAGTTTAAACATTTTAATCGACTGGATAAAATCAGGTAAGTGTAGAAATGATTTAATGCAATGTTCAGGTTGGTTAGTAATTATAGGACACAATGAATATGTAAAAGAAGAATTAACCCCAACTGAACCAACTTTAAAAGGATATTGTGGTTGGAAGGTAGGCGCGTATGAACCTACTCCTTTTGATCATGAGGATAGGGCTTTTTTATATGAGTTGAACGTTGAAACTCTAGAACTAAAAGTTAACGGTAAGAAGTACAAGGCAACTAAAAAACAAAAAGAAGAGGTGTAAAATGAAAGTAATTTTTGAGGGAGCTGGATGGGATAAAGCAGAAAACAATGGTGTGGGAAATTGCAGAATAAGAGGCGTTTTCACAACTAAAAAAGGTAAACACGTATATTTAGAAATGAGTGGATATAAAAGACACGGTCACACCCCTAAAAGTCTTAGTCATTTAGATTTTATCTGTCACGTTAGTCATTGTTTTTATATGGATGACTTGGAAAGTAATCGATCTAGAGAAATTGATTATATTGAAAGGGAGTGGCGAGTAGAATACACCAAAGGTAATATTGTAAAACTACTCAATCACTTAAACGTTGAATGTACTGAAATTGAAGTTTTAAATACTGACTATTGTGTTTTTGATGATGAAAGGTATTTGGCTTACGAAAAGCTAAAAGAAGAAAAGAGAGGTATAAAATGAGAATGATATCAAGCTTTTTAGCATGTGCAATGTATAACGCTGATACTTCTGGATTGAATGATAGTGAAATCGAACTAATAAAAGATTTCCCTGATTTTACAATTACTGATTATAAAAGTGATAGTAATGATATAAATGCACGTTGTTCTATTACTGGTTTATTTGACCATTGTGTTGAAATTGAAATAACTAAAAAAGAAGAGGTGTAAAATGAGTACAGCAAAATATTTATTCAGTTCAGATAAAGAGTATCTAGATCAAAATGTTATTTTAAATGCATTGGTTAAAGAGTCTATAAAACCATTGCAAGTACATTTAAAAGATTTTATGTATTGGAGTGACGTTAAATTTGAAGATATTGAATGTAGATCTAGAGACGGTTTTATTCCTTATTCAAATAATTGTGGCGGTTATTCATTCCATAGTGTGATTCCTTATTGTGAACATGGTGACGATAGTGTTTTAGACGATGACTGTTATGTTGACGGCGAGTTACAAGATGACTTCGATTGTGACGGTCACTACGATAAGGGTTTATTTATTCAATTTAAGTATGAGGGATTAGACGAAAAAAATAACCATGTGTTTTATATGAACATTAGTTATGGCAATGGTGACGCTCCTTATTTTAGAAATAAGTACATTCCTACAATATTCGAGCGTGAGATTAGAGATAAAACCATTTTTGGTATTAAGAAAAAACTTAATACGGTAGTTAAAGCAATGATTAAAACTTTAAAAAGTGAGGGTATTTAAATGAAAAAATTAAATTTTAATGATCTAGTTGAACTATCCGTTAAAACTAATGACCAGACCTATAAGACTATCGATATATCTTTAATTATTGACGGTGAAACATGGCAAGCCTATGAAGTATCAATCTCAAACAGAGACTTATTATTTTTTACTGATAAAGGAATGGCCACTTATTTAATTGATAGTTATAGCGATACTGACCATAGGGCCGAATTGTACGACTGGTACAGCGAGCAACAAACTAGTTTTAACTAATACTAATATAACTTTTACATAGTAGTAGCAATCAACCCTACTACTATGTTATTCAATTCTGTTAACCAATAAAGGACAACCATGAAACACTCATTTAAAGTACCAACAACCGAAGAAGAAAAAAAACAACGTAGTGAATGGGCAAAAAACGCTAGGGCAGCACGTTCAACTAAGGTTAAAGTTCCAACGGCTATCAGATTACTACCCGAACATCTTAACGCCTTAAAGGCTATCGGAGATGGAAATTTAAGTTTAGGCATAAAGATAGTATGCGAGCGTTTCAATCTAGTATTAAATACAGACGATAGCCCGACAAAATTAGATTACTTAAAGAAGTGAGGGAATGAACATACATAAATAAAGGTTATTGAAACCCATTTAACTCTATTAAAACATTTAAGGTTAAAGGACCGTGTTACCCGGTTAAGGTTGCTGTATTGGTATGACCAACTAAGCCTACCAATCCAATACCCTACTATTCCCTTAGTTACCAATCCGTTGGTTGCTTAGTGGGTTAAACAACCGTGAAACTTAATAACTACGTAACTTCAATAGTCATAACCGATCAACCCCGATCAACGGTTATCGGCTAAAACATTCAACCCTACTTCAAAAACTCAACCCCACCAAATACCCTCAAAAACATTAATCACCCCTATTTCATCAAACGCGCTTGGATCTCCATTCCAAAAATATTTCCATGAAATTGGAAAATTAATTACGGCCAGTTTTTTATTTTTGAAATCCATTTTTCGTTTTTGAAGCTACACTTTTTTTGCAAGGCATTCTGGGAGGATTTGAAAAACAACCCACATAAATAATGTTTAAGCCGGTCCTACCTTTCCAACAAAAACACTCGAATCTTACACCGTTCTTAATTATTTATTAAAATCAAGAACACAGCACAAAATCCGGTACGCTTAAGTACTTGAAATCAATTAGGAATTAGACAATGTTCCATTGTTCCTTTATTATATATATATATATTATATACATACATGTATGTTACTGGTGTCTGTATACTGGTGGATATACCGTACTCCACGTATACGCTGGCGATGTTGAAATGTTCACCGGAATGACAGAACTCCGCACAAATGGCGTAACTCCATGATATTGTTCACTTATTTTGTGCTGCATTTGTACCGGCGTTCCAGAGAATTGCAAAAAATTGTTCTGTTGGATTTAAAAGTCTATATTTTCTATTGTTTATTTGAACTTAAGATAAATCACCGGGTGAGCGATTTTTATTGTGGCATTTGATTCAATTAACACGTCCGAAAGGTTATAAAGATTAAATCTGTCTTTTTCGTATCCTCTTTTAACGCAGCGAACAACGATTTTGTCTTCTAATTCGACAACACAGAGTCTATCTAAAATATCAGTAAATCCGAAGTTTGTATCATTGGTTGATTGCTCGGTGTAGTAAATTAGTCCACCGTCTAAAGGACTAAGTTTGGAACCATTGGTTTGGAGTCTTAAGCATAATGATTTAGATCCAGCAAATATTGGTCTTGGAGCAGTTTGTGGTCCTTTGGGTGGTTCAATATATACGGTCAACTCTCCATCAACCCATCCATGAATTTTTAGTTCTCCATCATTTTCAACTGGTTTAACGTCAACACCCGATCTTGCTATTACTTCCCCTGGATCAACGTTTAAAAGGTTGGCAATAACGGATACGTCTTTTGCGCTCATGCGTCGTTTGCCGCGAAGCATCAAAGAAGCATGTGATTTATGGACACCGAGTGCATTGGCAAGAGTGGTTTGGTTTAGCCCTCTAGCTTTAAGTTTAAGTTGAAACCAAGTTGTGTCTGTATTGTAGGTTTGAGGTACAGATTTTGAATTAGAAGGTTTAACCTTCTTAATCGACTGTTTCTTTACCGAAGACATCTTATGCCTCAATTGCTCAGCGGTTATGTTTTTCATGCAATTAACCTCAAAACTATACTCCTTTATACATCAACGTACAACCTAGGTATTTCTACCACTAAATCAATCTTGTTGCAACCTGACACAAATCATCAAAAATCACCCATTTTGGTTGCCAAAAACGAAACAAAGTTGTCATAATTTATACTTAAAATGGATAAATCATGGATATTCCAATGGGAATAAAACACAAAGTTGACAAAAGATTGTTTCAACGTGGAAAGAAACAGACCACTAAGTATGTGTCACAAGCGCGTCGTGTAATTGCTAAGTTTGGTGGAGCTACAAAACTCTCAAAGGCACTAACTCAAATTGGAAAACCAAAGTGTAGAGTCCAAGTTTCAAAATGGGATATGAGTATTGAAGCCGGTGGAACTGGTGGAATTATACCAGCAAGAGCAATGATGGATGTTTTGGAAGCTGCACGTTATGAAGGAATTATGCTTTCAAAAGAAGATTTGGATCCAAGAGAGATGGCAGTTAACACTAGAGATTTTCCAGAAGTTGTATCACAACCATCAATCGATCCAATCGATCAAAATGAGTGAGATAAAAAAACGTTTCGTCATGGGTGTTGATCCAGGCATTAAAGGTGCCATATCCGTACTCGATCTATATTCCCCTACCTTAATTCATGGACAAAGATCTTTTGAGCTAATTGGAGTTTGGGATATGCCTACCACAACGGTAAAAGTCGGATTAAGTTCAAAAAACAAAATAGATCTTCATAAACTCACCTTATTAGTTGGTCTTCATGCAAAACAGACGATGGTTGCAATGGTTGAAGAAGTTGGAGTGATGAGTGGAGAAGAAGGAAGAGTATCCATGTTTAATTTTGGATACAGTGCCGGAGCTATAGCTGGCATTATCGCATCGTCACTAATCCCTATTCACATGATTAAACCAAGTGTTTGGAAAAGTGATATGGGTTTATCTTCAAATAAAACTGAATCAAGAGATATGGCATCTAACTTATTTCCGAGTCACATCTCTCAATTTAAAAGAGCAATGGACGATGGAAGAGCGGAAGCTGCTTTACTTGCATATTATGCAGCAAATCATATTTTATCTGAAATAAAAAAAGAGAAAATATCCTAGTGGAAAAACCATTTGAATACCAAATTGAAGGTGCAAAGTGGTTGAAATCAAAACACCATGCACTTTTAGCGGATGAAATGGGCCTTGGAAAATCCAGACAAGTGGTTATGGCAACGGATGAGATAAACGCAAAATCCATTCTCATAATTTGTCCAAGTGTCGCTCGCATTAATTGGCAAAGAGAGTTTAATTTGTGGAGTATTCTATCTCGGGATTTCACTATATGTGAATCACACAGTGATTATCCAACGAATCATACAATTGTCTCTTATGATTATGCTACTAATCACACAGATAGGTTAACAAATCTTGAGTGGGATTTACTCATCATTGATGAGAGTCATTTTATAAAAGCAGTTGATGCAAAAAGAACGAGTGCAATCCTTGGTAAAAGTGGAATTATAAGATCCGCAAAAAGATGTTGGGCATTATCTGGTACACCTGCACCGAATCATGCAGGAGAGTTATGGCCACTACTTTATACTTTTGGAATCACAACACTTCACTACTCTCAATTTATATCTCAATTTTGTAACTCTTATATATTCAGAAAAAAGATATGTGTCACAGGCACTAAAAAACGCATGATTCCAGTAATTAAAAACTTATTATCAAACATTATGCTTAGAAGATTAAAGGATGACGTTATGAAAGAGCTACCTCCAATTCACTACACTCACTTCATTGTTAAACCTGGAAGAGTTGAACCACTACTGCAACCTTCATTTGCAAAATACTGTGTACCCGAATTGAATTTGGAACAACTACGTATTGATGTGGAAGCGCAACGTGATTTAATTGAAAAGTTTCTAGCTGGTACAGGAATTGAAAGTAAAAACGGACTCAAAGTATTAGATGGAATCGCAGAAAGTATCGCAACACTTAGACAATACACTGGTATGCAAAAAGTTGATCCAATTGTTGAGATAGTTAAACAAGAATTAGAAGCAAAAACATACGACAAACTTGTAATATTTGCCATCCACCGTGGAGTAATTGAAGGTTTAAGACGCGGCCTTGTAAAATATAAACCAGTAACTCTCTACGGTGGAACCGATCCAAAACAACGACAAAGAAACATAGATAAATTTCAAAACAATCCAAGATGCAAAATATTCATTGGAAATATAATGAGTGCTGGTACTGCAATTACATTAACAAATGCACACAATGTTATTTTTGCAGAACAAGATTGGGTGCCAGGCAACAATGCACAAGCTGCTATGAGATGTCACAGGATTGGTCAAACAAAACCAGTACACGTTAGATTTTGTGCCCTTGGAAATTCTTTTGATAATAAAATTGCACAAGCACTTAAAAGAAAAACAGAAGAGTTAACTGAAATATTTAATTAGTTTGACTCTACGTATCATTCACTAACTAGTTGAAACAAGAATTTGTAAGTATTTTTTTAAAATCTCCGTGTTGACGAAAAAGAAACTAAGGTGCTAATTATGATACATATAAGCGCATCAACCTAAATTAATGCACAAAGACGCATCTATTTACACTATGGAGTGACACTATGTCTATCGGTAAAATCAGTTTGGTTATAGAAGCTAGTAACATCGATGAAATAATGAACATGTTAAAAGTATTGAACAAAAAAGAAGATTTTAACCTACCACTTCCAATAGAAATCCAATCGGGTACAAAAGTTAATGTAAAAAAAGAAAAGAATATAAAAGAAAATAAAGATTTAGATAATAATTCAAAAATTGAAAATGAAAAAAAACCAACGTACAAATCTAAAGATGAAGTAACGAATGTACTTCAATCTTTAATTTCATCTAAAGGTTATGACGTGGCAAAAGAAGTATTAGCAGAATACGGATATATAAAAGTGTCGGATATTTCACCAGAAAAATATGATGAGATCATAAAAGCTTGCACGGAGAAGCTTGCATAAAATGAACGCTTTAAATTTAAACCCTATATATGAGAAGGAACACTCTCCTTATGGAGCGTCTTCACTTAGTCGCTACTCTAAGTGTCCAGGTAGCATCAATTTAAGTAAGGACATCCCTTCTACTACTTCGGTGTATGCAAAAGAAGGGACGTTAGCTCATGAAATGATCGAATTAATTTTAACTGATAAAAAATCATTAAGTGAACTTGAAGGATTACAAATATACGACGCGGTTAAATTATACATAAATTACATCCATGCAATTTTAAATATAAATACTGACTCATATATAGAGTACAAGTTTGATTTATCTCAGATATTTGATGGAATGTTTGGTACAAGTGACGCAGTAATTTATAACCGCGCATCAAAAAAACTGCATGTAATAGATTATAAACATGGTGCAGGAGTGGCAGTTGAAGCAAAAGATAATTTGCAGCTTCAGTTTTACGCTCTTGGATCTTTACTTAATTTAAATTTACCTTGTGAAGAAGTTGAAATGACTATCGTTCAACCACGGTGCAAACACGATGCAGGCCCTATAAGATCTTGGAGTGTGCCTTCAATTCACTTCATTGATTTTGCAGCGGATTTGAAGATGTATGCAGTAGCAACTCAAGATCCAAACGCTCCATTAATAGGTGGAGATCACTGTATGTTTTGTCCTGCTTCAAAGATTTGTCCATCGTTTGTTAAACCGAAAAAAATAATTAAAAACGTTGATCCTAGAAAACAATTTACCGTCGTAACTGACGAAAACTAAAAGGAGTTTTATGAGCGTAATGACACCGAAGTTTAGAGTATCGTATCCAAATGTTTTTAAACCAAAAAGAAATGAGTTAAGTAAAAAAGATGAGTACTCAGTGGTAGCACTTTTTCCAAAAGATGCTGATTTATCTGCATTAAAAGCTGCGGTTAAAAAAGTAATTGAAGACAAACTTGGAGCAGATGAGAAGAAATGGCCTAAGAATATTCGCCTTCCATTTAGAGATCAAGGTGAAAAGAAAAAAACTAATGATGAAGGTAAAGAAGTTCTACCAAGTGG
>Ga0209582_1000294_pt1 | contig 39396 bp, 46 predicted proteins | sample KloWWTmetKNB5Kit_FD_187176 | JGI IMG/M metagenome (GOLD analysis project Ga0209582, IMG submission 187176) | Active sludge microbial communities from Klosterneuburg, Austria, studying microevolution and ecology of nitrifiers - Klosterneuburg... | ecosystem: Engineered > WWTP > Aerobic digester >...
TGATTGAAAATGGTTTGTTAAATGTGATTTTTATTAAAACTGTGGGTTAAATGAGTGATAAGTAGTCGTAGAACTACTTCATCTCATTAATTTACATCAATTTTACCCAATCTTATCTAACCATCAGTATTACATTTATAGCGTGTTACACTATTTATAACAAAACACACCATTAAATTATTAATTACTAATTAATAACCATTTCACCTTGAAATTCTTTACTTGTCATAAGTTTAATATCAGTTAATTCTTCAAATAACTTTATTTTTAATTCATCAATTTCAATTACTACACCAACTAAAAATCCAGCACTCTGTTTTCGTGTATACTTATTAATACTACTACTATACGAGTTAACCATTTTACTATTAGTTATAAGTAATGCATACATTACATCTGACATTCTTTTATTTGATATAGGTAATTTAAAAAATCTATACATTAATATAATATTTAATTGATTTTCCTACTATAATTAACTCTTTTAATCATTCTATTAATCATTACATATACTCCCAATCTAAAATGCTTTATCATTTTTATTCTCATCGTACATAGTATTTAATGTTGATAAATAGGCGTTTTGTTTAATCAATCTATCCATAGTCTTATTCAAATTAAATAGCTTATCTTTCAATACATTAATAAGTTTAACAGTTTCTACCTTACTGGTATCTTTACTCTTATTCTTTTTTAATGTCTCTAGTAATATCATATTCTTTTGAATTTTCATATCTACTAGTGATAAATCAATCTCACATTGAAGTATGTTATTACAATTATCATCCGTTCTCATAATATTAAATTTTAACTATTAACTAATTCACCTTTAAATGGTTTAACAATTTTAGCTAAACCTATATTTAATTCTTTTACATCTATTATTCTTAAAGTACTATGTAATACTTCAAAAAATTCACCATATCTAATATAATAAGGATTAACAATAAACAGGTCCTTACACTCTGTTTTAAATATAATTTGTTTCTCTAATAACCCAGCCATAGCTACCCTATTACTCTTATTATTAAAATCTAATGTACATCTCCATAAACTATTACAATAAACTAAATCTTTAGATATTTCTCTAATAACCATAAATTCTATATTACTTATCTTGGAACTATCAAATAATACACTACTAATAGTTCTAGTTGCTTGTAATAACCTTTGAGTTGTTTCATTAAGATTCTCTTTATAGTATTCATTAGAATTGATAGTTACCTTACTTAAATTTGCTTTACCTGTTATACTTAATGACTGTACTTTTAAACCTTCTAACATTAAATAAGATAAATTTTTAACTTCCATGATTATTATTGTTTTAGTGTGTTACAAAGTTACGGTTTTTAAACCAGATTATTGGTTTTTTAACCAAGATAATTTATTGATTATCAGTATATTTAAGTGTCTTTTACAATCTACAGATAATTTTTTGACTTACCAAACTTTTCGTCGATTAAATATGGTGTTTCGTCGAAAAACGCTTAAACTACTGCTAGAGTATTATGATACAAATTTAAGTAAATTTTGACAATTACTGTAAAATTTACCATAATATGGTAAAAATAACTAAATTACTTAATTGATTATCAGCACATTACGTTTTATAATATTAAAATATAAAATAACAAACTATTAACTACTAACCAGTAACCAGTAACTAATAATTAGTACTTAACGGCACAATAACATATTTATCTTAATAAATTAAATGATACGTATATTAGTACCCATATTAGAAAGAACGCCTATAATTTAGCTATTGCGGATTATATATAACTAGTGTGGGTACTTTTATTATATAATTATTAATGCACCACAACTCACGTAGATATAAAGATTTCTTAGTCCTTAACCACGAGACAAACTAAGATATGAAACTACCTGATTAGAAAGTAACCTAGAAATAGAAAACATCTGCTATTGTATACAAATAGTAAACTAATCAGTTCCAAAGGGTGAGCAGTTTGTAATAAAACAAACAGGGTATAATCATTGAAAAATAGAAGTCGTATTAAATTACTGTCTATATAAGATATGACTACTTATAGTTAATTATTACAAACTGAGTGCAGATGGATATAAAGATATAGTAATCACTTGCTTGATGGTAAACAACAGTATAGATTTAAATAGGTAGTCGGAGAGTATACACGCTCGTTACTGTAGACTATACTAGCAGTTGTGTTTATTGTAGAGATAGAGAGTGTCGAGTAGATCACTGCTATTGTACTAGATATACACAAGTGATTACTTTTAAATTATAGTAACTCTTACTAATTTTATTTATTATATATTAATATTAGATGACCCAGCTATTAGACGAGATAGTAATGGGGTATAATAGTGATTCAACCACTTTAAAAGGCGGCAGAAATATTAATGAAGTACGATAAAGGTACAATGAATAAATAATAATGTAGGAGTTACTTTTAATTGGCATTTTTTCTATTTCATATATTTTAAATTAGTTATTAAGCAGCAGTTAAACGTACTGCTGCTTATTTTTTTTATTAAACAAAACAATCAATATAATGACTAAAATACTAGTATTCTATGGTAATCAACCATGTTTAAATATAGCAGGTAAGTCTGGTCTTAATAGAGATAGAAATCCTGATAATGGTTGGGATGAAATAAGAAGTACTGCAATAGCAGCAGCAAAAGAAATTGAATTAACACCAGAACTTAAACAAGTACTACTAGAAGATATAGCATATGTTTACGGTAACGATTCTGAACAATTTACAGCAAAACTTAAAGAATTTAATTTAATAATTACTTAAATACAATGAGACTAATATTAGATTCAAAAACATCAATATTTTTAAATGGTAATATAACTATTAGTTGTGAAGGAAAATATATTTATATATCATTACTTAATTATGAATATACAATACATACACATGATGCATTACCATTATATAATACAATATGTAGTTCTATAGATAGAAATGAAATGTTTTGTGATATTACTAAAACAATATTATGGCACAAAAGAACATTAATTAAATAACAATCTAAACAAATAACAAATGTCAACATTTAAAAAAGCACAAGTAGTTATGCTTTCTACTAATAAAAGCAAACTAATACTAAATGAAGTACAAAATAAACTAATACTAGCAGATGTAGAAACTACTAATTATAACCCATCAGGTAGATTAACTAAACATCTTTATATAGTTAATGATGATGAAGCTAAAGAAGATGATTATATTATAACTACATCTAATGCACGTAGTTCTATATTAAACAGAGTTAAAACTATTAGTACTGTTAATAATATTAAATCTATAGTTACATATGATAATGAGATACTACCTATTGAACTTAATAAAAAGGTAATAGCTACTACTGATAAATCATTAAAATTACCAACAGTATCAGATGCTTTTATTGCTTATTATATAGAAAAATATAATAATCAAAAACCTATTACTGATGTATTAGTAGAGTATGAAAATGATATATTAAAAATTCATTCTAATAATTCTATTTTTGCTAAAAACCCTAAAGATAGTTGGAGTAGAGAAGAAATAGAAGTACTACTATTTAAATATGCAGAAGAAAATGCATTAACATCTACTAAATCAGAAATAGATGATTTTAATCAATGGATTGAAAACAATTTATAAACAATTAAATAATTAATATGAGATGGATTTTAAAATTAGTAATAGTAATAATATTATTTATTATAATAATAGCTATTACTATAGTGCCTAAATTATTATCATATGCTTGGTATGGAACATGGCAATTAAATTATACTAATAGTGAATATATAGATAGTATTACTGAATTAATAACTACTATAGTTGAATCTGAAAAAAGGTAAATTAACTGGTTACTAGTAATAAAATACTAGTAACTAGTCAATCACGTCACAATACTATTTATATCTTCAAATTATAAATGATTGATATGTAGAAGGAACAGCATATTCAATCTTGATGAAGTTTTATAACTGTACATTATAATGATAGTGTACAGTTATTTTAAATGTATATAACCAATTCTCATAAAAGTAAGACCGAAGGCAAATGAAATCTATTAAATTAGATGAAAATAGTAGTAGGTCTTACTTATTTAAATGTTTATTCATTAATTTATTATATAACACACTTAAATTTAATTAAAATGACGACAACAAACAATGTCACACCCTTAGTAGAAGCAGCTTTGATTAAAATCAGAGAACTTTACAATCATGAACAATCCAAAGTATTTGTTCAACATCTAATTAAAGCATTTGGAAAGAATCAAGGTATTCCAAGTGATAGTAAAATACTGCCAGTTCCTTGTTGTATTACATTCAAAAGGGCTATTGGTCCAAGAACTGTAGAACAAGTACAAGATGATATATTAAGAAGAAAACTAGCTAGTTTTCTTACTGATACTCGTACAAGTAGAGATTCATCTGTATTGTCGTTTACAGCTACTTATGGCTGGACTGAAAATGATACAGTATGGACTATGCAGCAGTACAAATCACTATCTTCAAAGAAGATAATGAGTAGACAGGCTTACATTGCATTACAAAAATTTGCTGTTGAATTAGAAGAACAACAGAATACTGCTAAAGAAAATAAAGAACTTTTCAAAGGTAGTACTGTTGAAACAGTAAACATTTTTGAAGTAGCTACTATAGCTAAAGATAAAAAGGTTACAAAAAAATAACACTTTCGATTCATGTAGGTACACTAATTAATTTTAGTGTGCCTATTTTTTTATTTATTTTTACAATAATAGTGTAAAAAGCTGAATTATTTTTATTATATTTGTCTAAACTTTTAATAAAATGAACGCACACGTAAAAGAAATAGATTCTACAAAATCTAATTTTACTGAAAAGCAGGTAAAACGACTAATAGAGATAATTGATTTTACTGCATTTGTAATGGAATTAACTAATACAAAATGTACAGACAATTAGGAATTTAGTTCGTTGATCTGATATTGATATTTAGTAAGACGTGGGTTCAAATCCCACCACCTCCACAACTATACAGCAATGTATGTTATTGTCATTTGTAAGTGCTGTCTGGTTAACAGCACTTTTTAAGGGGGTGAATTGGCTTCGATTGCTAAAGTAGATATTAAGGAGAACAATATTCAATATAAACGGCAACGTTTTCAACCTTAATTCGTCTGTTGCTAGAGCAGCAGCCTAATTACGTCTTGTTTAAACGAAATTAAACATTCAGTAGGGAGTACTTAATTGTACTCCCTTTTTATCAATCAAATAAATAACAAATAAATGGATTATAATAACACAGCTATATTAGCTACAAATGCAGAACACGCTAAGAAAATAATACAATTTTATGGAAATAAACAATATAACATTACAGGCTATAGTGGAAATATATCAGTACCTACATTTTATGGAGTAATAAGTGATAAGTTTTCTATTTATAATAATTCAGATATGGCATCTAGTAATATTAAAATAATAGAATTACCACTAGAATATCCTAAAGTAATGATGGTTAATAATGGTGGTGATGTATGGGCTAAAAGAGTAGTATTTATGGAAAAGAATAATAAATATATTACTTGGGTAGATGCAGAAACTTTAGAAGATGCAGAAAGAACATGCAATACACTTACATGGTCATATGCTAAAGAAGTAGAAGAAGAAACTACTGAAATAACTATTGAAGAAATAGCTAAACTACTTAATAAACCTAAACATTTAATCAAAATAGTTGATAAATGAAAATAGAATATTATTGTATTACTGAATCAAAAAAGTATACAGGTTTATTTGATGTTACTATAATATATAGTATCAATAACATAAAAAATCTAATAGAGTTTACTTGCACTAATATAAAAGAACGAATAGTACAATTTCTAATAGATGGTGAAGAAATTACTTATGATGAATTAGTTACTATGTTAGAAACTGATATAAGTCAATTAAAAGATAAATATGAATTTTAGTAAAACAGTTGAATATTTAATATATAATAATATAGATAAGATATTTATTTATGTACATCCAGAAACTAACATAACTTATAAATTTAGAGATATAACTAATTTAAAAATGTTATATCAAACTAAAGAACAAGCAGATAAGGTTTTAGACATGCTAAAACAGGAAGGAGTAGATAAAGATTTAATAATCACCATAATAACAACAGAATTAAAACAAACAAATTATGAGTTCTCATCGAATTGATTACAAGAAAGTAAGTAAAGCGTATGATTTATTAAAAGTACTTAGTGTAAATAATAGATCATTTGACTTAAATAAAGCAATATTAAATTATATAAAAGCATTTCCAGGTTGTAGTAATACACAATTGGAAAGATATTTAGTTCATAAAACTAAAGATAAGATGACAATAGATCAATCTGTTGTATCTAATCGTGTTAGATTACTGGTAAAATATGGTTATATACTAAAAAGAGTAAGTGGTATTACTAATATGTTATTTATTGGAGATACATATTATAAAGTAGCCAAAGCATTACATGACAATAGAGATGCCCTTAATTATAATGAACTTGAATTACTTGATTTATAATGACTGAACAATTAGTATCATTTGATACAGCTAAATTAGCAAGACAAAAAAGATTTAATATAGGTTATGAGAGCTATAATAATATTGGACAATTAAATGACTTTGGAATGTCTGGTGGTTATTATGATTACAGTGATAAATCATTTGAAGGTAATACATGGGCAGCCCCAACACAATCATTATTACAAAAGTGGTTAAGAGAAGTACATAAGATATTACTTTGGGTAGAACCACTAGCAATAGACAAATGGGAATTTGGTATAAATTATCCTAATGGGGGATTTGGCGATGCAAAAGAATATAATACATATGAAGAAGCATTAGAAATAGGATTACAAGAAGCATTAAAATTAATTAAGTAATGAACTCTTATAAACTAAATGGCATAGTTGGACATACACTTAGAATTGCTATATGTAAATTCTTTAGTATACCACATACTGAAATATATAAAAAAGTAAAAGACATAAGTAATAGTGGTATAATAACTACTGATGATGGTAAACAATATAAAGTAATATTAAAAGAAATTAATAATGACACTATTTAAAATAACAATCTCTGTATCAATAGTAGGAGATTCTCCTTTTACTGTAACAATAACAAAAATGCCTGTAGAAAAGGAAACAAAAGAAGGATTTAAAGTAAGGTACGGTGGAATAGTTAGAACAATAAATAAGAAACAAGTTAATAATATAATTGATAAATTTGAAGAAGATACTCAATTTATTAGTTATGCTGCTTTTGCAGATCAAAAAAACTTAGAAATAGTTAAGCAGTATGTAACTACACTTATAAGTGATACAATAGTTGCATACAAATCTAACACAGAAACTTTAATAAAACATTTTAACGAAGGTATTAAAAAACATAACTTATTACAACAATGACAACATTTGAAATATTTTATAATGACTTAAATGCAACAGCACAAAAGAGATTTAAAGCAAATGGGTTTTGGCATGAAGATATAAACTTATCTCCTATAGCAATAGTAGATATGGAAGAAGATGAAAATGATAGTTTAGATGAATTAACAAAATCAATTAATAATGAGTACTAAAATAAGTGCTACAATAGTAGCAGATTCACTTGGACCGAATGGTGATAGAGTAACTAGTATATTGGTAACATTTCCTAGATTTATTTTAGCTGAATTGAATACCCATCGAATGTTATCTAAAAATAGTGCAAGTTCTAGAGCAATACCACTTAATAAGGTGATTGAAAGTGTTACAAATAATCCTTTTATTCCTATTGCATGGCAAAAAAAACACAAGGGTATGCAAGGTACTGAATATTTTACTGATATTTCAGAAATTAATCATTTATGTAAATTATGGTTAGAAGGTAGAGATGAAAGTGTTATGTTAGCCGAAGCCCTTAATATAAAAGGAATAACTAAACAACTCTGTAATCGTTTATTAGAACCTTTTATGTGGCATACAGTGTTAATTACAGCGACAGAATTTGAAAATTTTTTTAAATTGAGATGTCCGCAATATGTAGGTAAAAACAAAACTTGGAGAAGTTGGAAAGAAATGATAAAAGAAGCAGAACAAGATACTAATTTATCTGTACAAGATTTTGAAAAGCTAAGAAAAGCAACTTTATTAGATAAATTAAAAGCTAATGTTGGTATGGCAGAAATTCATATGATGGCTTTAGCAGAAGCTATGTACGATGCAATGAATGAAAGTATGCCAAATCAATTAAAACCAGGTGAGTGGCATATACCTTATGAAGATAAGATAAATGAAATGTTTACTATTGACCAATTATTATTAGATGTAGATGGTATTCCAATATCAGTAAAGATAGGTTCAATAATGGCAGCTAGAACTAGCTATACTGTAGTTGATACAGAGTTATCAGAATGGACTGCTATTAAATATTGCACTAAAGCTGATGAACTATCTAATGTACAACCTATACATGCAAGTCCATTTGAACATGGTTCAAAGTGTATGAGTGATGATGAATATATGAGATTTGTAAAAGGTTACGCAAATGAAGGACATGATGGACTTGGTTTTGATGATAATCAAAAGGGATGGTGTAATAACTTTAAAGGTTTTATTCAATACAGATATTTATTAGAGAATAAATAAACAAAATGGCTGATTACAACAAGTATTACAAAACAGAAACACCAACACCAGTTCCAACAGAACAACTTCTTCAACTACTTAGAATAGTTTGGGATGGAGATTTAATTTCAAAAAGTGACAGAGACATTCTTGTAAAAATTGGATTTGTTGAAAGAAGTTGCGGATTTCAAATCATTACTGGTGCTGGCATAAAATACTTAAACGACAATGGTATAATTCGTGCGTAGAGATTTTTAAAACAATTTCCTATAACGTCAAGTACATGCGATGGCTGACTGATAAGGAAGCTGTCGTTATGTACAGTGTTATATAAAGTCAATTTATTAACAAATATAATATTAAAATGATACAAGTAACAAGCTCAAAACATTATACAAATGAATATGGTACTGGAAACACTCATAATGACATATTGAAGCGTACAATGCAATAGTTTAATATTTCAGAAATTGATGTAATTAATATTCAAATTATGAAAGTTGAAGAAGGATATATTATTTATATTTTTCATAGGTGTTGATGTTATATAACGTAAAGGTATAAGTGATGCAAGGCAATAGCCGCAGTAAGAATAATATGTTTCGGATTAGGGTGTACATACAATATAGCGTGTATGCCCTTTTTTAACTATTAACTATTAACTATTAACTATTAACTATTAACTATTAACTATTAACTATTAACTATTAACTATTAACTGTAAACTAATAAACTAGAAAACTACGGCACAATTATATTTATATCTCGATATTATAAATGATTTGTTAAACAATTATATTGTAATGTTTCAAATGTGGTAACAATGTAATCAACAACTTTGGGGGTCATAATAGTTTAGTTATTTATTGATATCGACGACAGGTAACAACCACAGCCTGTTTTTTAAACTCATAGCTGCATCTTTTGTAAAGTGTAGATGCAGCTATATATTATATGTGTATGGAATTAGAAACAATAGTATTAAATCAAAAACAACAAGAAGCTGTTGATAAAATATATGATTTTCTGGATTCAGAAAAAAGAGAATTTTTATTAACAGGTAGAGCTGGAACAGGTAAAACTACTACTATTAGTTTTATTGAATTTCCATACACTACAATAGGAATGGCTATAAGTCATAAAGCTAAAGAAGAACTTAGAAAGTCTTTACCACAATATGAAGTTATCACTGTAGCAGGAGCAATAGGTCTAGAGAAAATAGATGATTTAGACACAGGCAAAACTGAATTTATATCATTTGGTAAAGAAATTAATAAATCTAGAATCATATTTGTTGTAGACGAATGTTCTATGATAGATATATTTAGTAGATCAGAATTATTAAGATTATATCCAAAAGCTAAATTTATTTATCTAGGCGATATACATCAATTACCACCAATAAAGGATAAGAAAAGTAATGTATTTTCTGATGATTCTATTGATAGTGTAGAATTAATTGATAATATGCGTACAGGTGTAGAATCACCTATAATGACATTACTTAATAATATAGTACAGTTACAACTTTCTAAATGTACTGATTTAAATATCATTAGGTCTATATTACCTAAAGAAAATATAGAAATTGATGGTAAAAGATTAATTGCTAATATGAGAATTGGTGAATTTTATGATATAACTAATGAAATTATAATAATTACATATCATAATTATAAGAAAGACATTCTTAATAACCAATTTAGAGAAAAGATACTAGGATTTAAAGATATGTATAATGTTGGAGATAAATTAATATTTAACAACAATATCTATAAATCTATACAAGGAAAACAAACCAGAGTATTCACTAATTCGGAAATAGTAACAGTTAAAACAATATCTACTGCTGGGTATAAATTTAACGAGAAAATTGTTTTTGCTGAAAATGATGAATTAATGTATGATACTATTGAATTTAGTATGCCATATTATTTAATAACAGTTGAAGGTAAGAATGATATGGTATTTGTACCATCTGATATAGCAGCATTTAGTAAACTGTTAGATAAATTATCTACATATGCTAAGTCTTTAACTGATTTTAAACAAGAACGATCTAAGATGTGGAGAATATTTTTTATGGCTAAATATGCTTTTTACGATGTAAGTTATGCTTATGCATTGACTAGCCATAAATCACAAGGTAGTACCTATGATAGTGTAACTGTAGACTTTAATGATATATTTAAATCTAAAATGGGGATGGATGAAAAACTTCAATGTTTTTATGTGGCTTGTAGTAGAGCAAAAAATAACTTAAATATTATTTATTAACACACACTAAATTAATTAAAAAAGTGGATAACACACAAACAACAACAGTAATACCAATCGTAGCATTGACAGTATTAAGTAATTCTTCAACTAATGAAGAAATCAGGAAATTCTTTGAGAACTTTCCACAATTTAAAGAAGGTAAGGCAGTTATTGCTAACATTGAAGAAAAAGACAATGTAGTAAGATGCATGTTTGTTCAAAACAGAGTGGACTTGCCTATCACTAACACTACTAACCCACTATTAGCTATGGCTATGCAATGGGAGAATACTGCTGGTAGAACAGTAAGAGCCTGGCAGAACTTTGAACCAGCTATATTTGCAAAACTGCAAGAACAAGGTGTAACAGTAGGCTCTACTGGTGAAGAAGTATTCGCAAAACTTGCTGAATTAACCAGTACAACACTTAATTTTAACAAAGTTAAGATTTCTGTAGTGGAAGATAACGTACCAGAAATCTGGAATAATGAACATGCAGAAGAAGTAATACAAAAGCCACTATCTACAAGACGTGGTCTTTCTTTAACTCACAAAGGTTTACCTATCTATCAACACACTGAATTGTGTTTTGATGATACTATTGTAGACGTTTTAATCACTGCTGATAGACCAGTGAATCTTAGACAGACAACATAATTCCATTTTTATTGGGTAACGGTTAGTGATAGCCGTTACCTATTTTTTTAAAGATGTCTTAACTAGTCATGGATTATCAGAGTATCAAAGAATTCACCCAAACATTAATATCTAATCATACTTATGATGGTTTGATTAGTATTAAAGAAAAAGAATATCAATCTCAAGTATGTTATCATTTTGAAATTGATGTATACTATACACCAGTTACAGTTAGACCAATACCTAAAGAAAGTATAATACATTTAATGCATTTTGAATATTTAGATAGTAATTTAATAACAGAATATAGAAAGTTACAGTTATATGAACAATTATATAATTCATTACTTATTTGGGCAATACAAAAATCAATAGAGAACAAAGAAAAATTAGACAAATGGGGCAGACATTAACTAAAGGCAATGTAATTATTGAAAATATTAAAGTAGGTGATATACATTATGAATTTGAATATAATGTAGGCATTAAATGTGAAGTATTAACTTTACCTGTTCGTGATGAAGATGGTTACTGGACTTGGAAAAGTAAGAATTTAAAAACTAATAAAGAAATTAACTATGGTGTAAAAGAAGGCATGTCACATTATTCTAGCAATCTTTATGATTATGAAGCACATAAAGTTAAGGTTTGGTTATAAATATTAAACAATGGCAAAAATAATTAAAACAACAGGAGAAGAAATAGAAATAGAACCTAAGAATGGTAAAGACTTTGATTTAGCTGAAATGCAAGAAATTGTAGGTGGTTATATAGAGATAGTATTTTTAGGAATTAATAAAGAAACTAAAAAACCAATGATTTTAGTAGTTAATGAAGAAGGTAAGTTAAACAAATTACCATTTAATATGAAAGCAACGCAGTTATATCATAATTGTGTAGGACCATATGATGTAATTGTAGGTAACGTTTTATATTGTGAACATAAACAAGTAAAATAATGCAATATTTATTAGCTAAACCATCAGATAAATATTATGAATTATTAAATTTATATTATATATTAATTAATCATAGATATAAAAAATTAATACATTTTATAGAAGAAAGGGATAGTCCTGCATGTGATGTATTATGTAATTTTAATGTAATTTGTGCATTTAAATCTATAACAGAGTATAACCAATTTCTAAAAATTAAAGATGTAAATAAGTATGACAAATATTATATAGAATATATCTATAAAAATTTGTATATTGAAAGATTAAATATTATATTAAATAGACCATATATTGATGTAATAAGTAGTTTTTTATCTACTAAAGTAAAAAATACCTATAAACAAATAAAACTAGAAATAGAATTTAAAGATGGTAAAAAACTAATATTAAAGAACAATAAAGAACAGAACTTAAATGTGTATAATATTAATTACATAGATTTACATACAGCTTTACAAAATTTTATTAATTATAATTATTTGTTATGAGTAATATACCAGAGTATTTATGGAGAGATGCTTATAAGGCATACATAAGAGCACATGAATTAGATGATGATTCAGCAGATTTAAATATAGATGAAATGAAGAATTTTTTAATAGATGAATTTGATGATGATATGACTATAGATGATTTACATGATTTTATAGATGCAAATCCAGAATAATGTTAGAATGTCCTTTATGTAAAACAACCAATAAGAACCATTTTTCATCTTATATAGTAGATTTAAATCCTAGTAAATTGACAAATGATACAATTACTGCTAGAGTACAATGTATGTATTGTAGTGATAACTTTCTAGTTGAATCAGATATTAACTGGAAATTTAAAGATACAGTAAAAGAACCCAATCCTAAATACAAACTAACAGCTAGTGTTTGGTATGAAAGTCCATTAATACATGAAGATGATATATATTTACCTAAAGGTGAAATTGTAGAACTTCAAGGATTTTATTTAAGTACACATAGTAAATTTAGTCCATTCAAAACTAAGTATAATCACACAATTAGATTATCTAATAATATAGTAAAAAAGATATAATGAATTATTATACTGTATGCAATCAACAGAACCTTATTGAAGATGTAATTATAAAACAATGTACTATTGATTTTATGATTACTGAACTAACATTATCGCCTATAAAGATAGAAGATCATAGTTTTATATCTGGTGATACTGAAACAGAAGGTAGTTTTAATTTTTCAAATAAGTTGTTATCAATACAATTAGGTAATGTTAATAATTTGTTCTTTATTGCATTTCAGTATTTAACTGAAAATGAAAAATTAAAACTACTAGATTTTATAAATAGTAGCCAAAGTATATTTATATGGCATAACGCTAAGTTTGACTTAAAGTTTTTAAGACTTAATAAGATGTTACCTAAGAATAACTGGTGTACTCTTAATATGGAGAAGCTGTGTTATGCTGGTATAGAACAAGAAAAAGGATTTTATAGTTTAGAGCAGTTATGTTTACGTTACTTTAATGTACAACTTAATAAAGAAGTACGTGGTAGGATTAATCATACTACGATTAACGATACTAGTGTAATATATTATGCATTAGATGATGTAAAATACTTACATAAGATAGTAGAAATACAGATAAATTACTTTAAAAAGTTATCCCAGTATAATCAAATTAATTTAGATAACATAATGGATAAACATACAGTAGTAGGATTAGAAAATAGAGTTCTTCCTGCTTTTGTAGAATGTGAAATGGTTGGATTAAAACCAAATATAAATGCTTTAGCAGAACTTAAAACAATATTAGATTCTGAATTTAATAAAATACTAGATAATATTAAAGAAGTAGTTTTAAATGATCCAATATTAAGAAAACATTTAATTACAACTACTTTATTTGGTGTTGATTATAAGCTAGATTCTAAAGGTAAGATGTTTAAATGGTCTAGTGCTGTACAAAAATTGAAAGCACTAAGATTACTATTTCCAGAGATTGAAAGTACAGAAGGTGTAATACTATATGAGTATCAATTAAAACATCCTATTGTACCGCTACTGATAGAATATAGTAAGTTATTTAAACTTAAAACATCATTTATTGATACATTGCCAACACATATAAGTAGAGTGACTGGTAGGATTCATACTGAATTTAATCAGATACTTAACACTGGCAGAGTGTCAGCTAGTAAGCCGAACGTCCAGCAAATCCCAAAGCATGGTGAATTAGGTAAAGCATTAAGGCGTGTATTTTATGAAGATAACGGATATTGTATTGTTGGTGGGGATTATAGTGGTTGTGAATTAGGTATAATAGCTAATTTTAGTGGTGATCCACTATGGTTAAACACTATTAACAATGGTGGCGATCTTCATGGTACATTAGCCGCACTTACATTTGATATAGATATATCAGAAATTAAGAATAAGACACCATTTAATAAAAATATAAGTTATAGAGATGTACAAAAGTCTATCAATTTTGGACTAGCTTATGGAATGTCTGAATTTAAGTTAGCTAACACAATGAAAGTTACACCAGAAGTAGCTAAAGGTATTATTAATAAATTCTTTAAGATAGTGCCTAAAGTAAAGAAATATTTAAGTATGTTGGGTAAACAAGCAGTAGAAGAATATGCTGCATTTTCAGCACCACCATATTATAGAATAAGGCGTTTTACTTTAGAACAAAACAGGGGTCAAAGAGAACGAGCAGGTAAAAATCATCCAATTCAAGGTACTAATGCAGATATGACTAAATTAGCAATGGTTAAATTATATGAATATCCTAAAGATAAAAATATAAGACTTATGCTCCCTGTGCATGATGAAATTTTAACAAGATGTCCATTAGATCAAGCAGAATGGTGGAAAGGTAAGCAACAAGAATTAATGGAAGAAGCAGCAACTTTTATAGTTAAAGATGTAAGGATTAAAGCAGAGTGTAATATCACACAAACATGGGGAAAGTAATGGATAGATCAGTAATACAAAATGAAGCTATAACAGCTTGGATAAAAAATAAATGTAAAGGTACTTGTAAAATGAGTACTGGGACAGGTAAGAGTTTTGTAGCTATTAAAGCTATTCTCTATATAAAGAATTTAAAGACTAAATTTAACAATGAACCTATAAATGTATTGCATTTATCAGAAAGAACTGATAGATCAGAAGGGTTTAAAGTGCAAATACGGAAGTATTGTGATATATATAATATAGATGTAAATGATTTCTATACAAATACTGCTAAAGTAGATTATAAATGTTATCAAGGTTATAATAGTCTTAAAGATACTAAATATGATTTAGTAATTTGTGATGAAATACATGAAGCATTAACACCTACATACTATAATGTATTCTTTTATGTTAGTAGTAAAGCTATTATAGGATTAAGTGCAACTATTCCATATGTGAAGTATGAATTAGAAGATGATGTGTATGTAAGTAAATTTAGATTACTTGAAAATGTATGTCCTATAATATATAGTTATGATTTAAAAACAAGTATAACTAATAAAACAAGTAGAACTAATAATTTATTCTTTATAAAATGCAATTTAACAGTACAAGAAAATAACTATTATGCTTTATTATCTGATACCATATCAAGTAATCCTACAGCTATATATGCAAAACAAGCTGGTGGAAAAAGAAGTGTATTAATGAATAATTCAGATGAAAAGGTATTATATGCTAAAAGTTTAATAGCTTATTTTAATAAACATAAATCTAAAAGCATACTATTTACTACTAACACTACAGTACTTAAAAACATTTTACCTAATCAAGCTATACTTGGTGAGAATAAGAAAGGTAATGATGCTATAATGCAGCGTTTTGTTAGTAATTTATTTTATGTAATTGGTTCTTTTAAAATGTTAAAGCAAGGAAATAATATTGATAATTTAGATAATTGTATTATCTTAGCATCAAATAATTCTAATATTCAATTAGATACTGTACAAAGAGTAGGTAGATTGAGATTGGACAATGAGAATAAAGGTAATGTTATTGTATTATATAATGAAGATACTTTTGAAATAAAGTACTTAGTTAAAATACCTACAGTATTACACAACACTACACCAATTTTATGTGATAATTTAAATGAATTTTATGATAAATACGAAAATATTAAGTCTCTTAAAGACACATAATGTAAATGAATGTCATGCAATAGCATATTTATATTCATTATACAGATATGATAAGAACATAGATTGGATTCCTATAGAAGCTAGAAGTCAAGTAAAACTACTTGGTATAGTATCAATTAATGATGGTTTGCCTACATTTAATATACCACTATTTGAAGGTGAAGTATCACAACAACATCCTATACTAGCATTGTCTGATACAGATATAGCTAGTTTTGTTGTTAATAAATTTATACCTTTATTTCCATTACCATCTGTAACTGGATTAACATATAGTGTTACTGGTAATACAGATCAGTGTAAAGTAAGAATGAAGAAATTTATCAAAGATTTTAATAAGTTATTTAATTTAAAATATTCACAAGCAGAGATATTTAATATAATACTACAAGCCACTGGAGATTACCTTAATGAAAGACAAGCATTAGGTTGGGGTTTTACTAAGAAGAATGTCAAGTTTATATATGACGATAATGGTTCTGAACTTGAAAATAGGGTAAGAGCAATACTTAACCATGAGAGATCACATTACTCTCAAATGGCTTTATTCTCTAAAGAATTATAATGCAAGTACTACAAGACGTAAAACAAAGAATATCTAGATTAAAGTCTGGTTTTAGTAATTCTATACCTTATACATTAGCAAAACTAAGAGATGTTTTGCCTGGTATAGAAAAGGGGTTTTATATTATAGTTACTGCTAGTACTAAAGTAGGTAAGAGTCAGTTAACAGATTTTCTTTTTGTATTTGCACCACTATCCTTGAAGTGGTTAAGTATGCAACACGATAATAATCCAACAGGTGTTAAACCAGTAGGATATTTTAAAGATGACTTTACTGTAGATTATATTAGTTTAGAACTATCTAAATTAGAGAAAGAATATAGCATTATATCTCATTTTGCTACTTTAAAGTCAGGAAAATATGGTGATCCTATTACTATTGAAAAGTTAAAGAGTATTAGAGTAGAATTAGATCAAGACGTACTAACATTATTAGAAGGTATGAGTGATTTTCTTACATTTGTAGAAAATAGAGTGACTATAGTAGATGATTTAAGTACGGCTATACAAATAATGAACTATATAAGAGCACAAGCATTAAAATATGGTAAGTTTGACGAACATAATAGATATATACCAAATAATCCATATATTTATAGAATATTTATAATAGACCATCTAAGTTTAATGCTTAGTGATAATATACATACTTCTATATTTAGTAGTATAGAAGCGTTAAGTAAATTTATGGTTAGTGCTAAAAAAATATATGGGTTTACTTTTGTACCCATACAACAACAAGCAGCACAAGCTGAAAATATACAATCAGTTCAATTTAGAAATGCAGAACCAACATTAGATAACTTAGCAGACAACAAAGGTACTGCAAGAGATGCTAACTTAGTACTAGGTTTATATTCTCCTATGAGAAATCGTATTTTAAATCATCATGGATTAGATGTAAGTAGTTTAGGAGATAATTATCGAAGTTTACATATATTAGCTGATAGAAATTATGGTCAATTAGGTAGTTTTATAAGATTACATTTTGATGGTTCGTGGAATAATTTTCAAACATTAAATACAAAGTAAGTATGTCACAAGCACTAGTAGTAGCAGCAGGATCAGGTATGGGTAAATCTACTTCAATAGGTAAGATACCATCATTGGAGCATGAAGGTTTAGACCCACAAGAAACAGTTTTAATCAATGTAATGGGTAAACCATTACCATTTAAGGAAGGTAGAGATGGATATAAGAAAGCCATAATGGAATTTAATCAGTTATCTAATAAGTATGAAATTAAAGTAAAAGGAAATTTACTTGAATCTAAAAATGCTAGAGAGATAATTGACTTTCTTTATATTATAAATCAAGTACCTAAAGTAAAGAATGTAGTAATAGATGATTTTCAGTATATAATGGCTGATGAATTTATGGCTACTGCATCGGTTAAGGGATTTGAAAAGTTTAACAAGATAGCAGCTAATGCTTATTATGTTATGCTAACTGGATTACAGCTTAGAGATGATATAGTTTTCATAGTTTTAACTCATAGTGAACCTGTTACTGATGGAAATGTAATTGTAGATTACAAAATTAAAACTATTGGTAAGATGTTAGATGATAAAGTAACTTTGGAAGGTCTTTATTCAATTATTTTGTTTGGTGATGTGATAAAAGATGTAGATGGAAACCTTAAAAAAGTGTTTTTCACCAATTCAACTGATAAATTCAGACAAGCAAAATCTCCTATAGGAATGTTTGAAGATAGTATAATTAAAAATGATCTTGGCTACGTTGTAAAACAAGTGAGAGATTATTATAAATAATTTAAATAAAATTTGCATACTAATATAATAGTATGTATCTTTGTATCGTTAAATTTAATATTCATTAAACAATTAAAAATTTTTAAAATGTCAAGTACAAGAACAGCAGCAATTAAGGTAGTTTTGGAAAAAGCCAAAGCAGAAGGATGTGTAAGATTTCCAGAAAGTAAAGGGTATCGTGGTCCAGGTCTATCGGTTTTTGAGAGAGTTCAAGAATGGTTGGCTAGTAACGGAGCAAAAGATGCAGATGGTAACACACCAAAACTTACCAAAACAGCATTGAAGCAGCTATTGCTTACCGACGATTTCAAATCAATGCGCTTTACTGGAAACGTTGCAGGTGAAAAGAAAACCAGAACATCTAAAGCAGGATTTAGCCTGTTAGGATTCATTTCTGGCGATGGTGGAGAGAGTGTGGCAGAAAACGTTTCAGCAAGTCCAATGGTCAACCAAACAGCACCAACAGAAGTGCTACAAGAAGAAGTAGCTAATTCAAATGGCGCAGATCAGGATGATATTTTTGTATAATTAAAGGTGGCTGATTAAAATTTGAGCCTGTAAATGAGTATATTTACAGGCTTTTTCTATTTTATTAAAAACAAAAAATATATATTTTATGTCAAATTACGCAGGTTTTGTGACCGAAGAATCGGTAGAAACTAAAAATTCCAATTTAAAATTTGGTCTTAACCAAAAAGTAAACATTAAAGAAGTTACCTATCAACCAAATGCAGGTGCAGGTAATACTCCTGGAGAAGCATTTGATTTTGTGTTTGTTGTTAATGGTACAGATGTTAAACATAGGGTTTATCCTGTAACATCTGTAACAGTAGATAATCAACCAGTAACAGATCCAAATCATGAAGAATTTAAGAAAGCACAAAGTAAGTTACAAGCATGGTGTACAAGTTTATTTAAGTGTTTTATAACAGAAGAACAACTTAAATCTGCTATAATGGCTGCTGTAACTAATGGGCAGTTAGGATTTAAGCAGTATATTTCTGCACAATTACAGGCTGTAGGTAAAGAAGCCCTTACTAAGACACCATTAGACATCTTTTTAGAGTATGGTTCTCTAAATGATGGTAAAAAATACCTACAAGTGCCAAAATCTAGAGTACATGGTAAATTTGTATCTAAGCATGTTCCAGGTGTATTTACAGAAGTTAAAGATACAAATGGTTTAAGATACCAAACAGAAGCAGGTGCGTTCCATCCCATACAAAGAAGTGTTTGGTGGTTAGAAAATGTGGATAGTGCTAAACCAGCACCACCATCAACAGGTAGTCCGCAAGGATTAGTACATTCTACCCCACAAAACATTGCAACTAATCCATTTTCACAACCAACAACAGGACAACCAGTAAGTTCTGCTGCTCCAACATCAGGAGATGGTGATTTTAATTGGTAATTTAAGTATTATATAATTTTTAATGGCTCTAATTTAATTATTAGAGCCATTTTTATATACACAACAATGTACACACACTCACCAGAAGAACTTAATGCTAACATCATATTAGCTAATATTGACCAACAAGCAGTTATAAATTATTATTATGGTTATAAAGTTCCATTAAGTACCTATGTATTAAATATTTTTAGAGAATATAAAGATAATAGTCCTGGTGCATGGTTTGAATTTTATAATGGTAGGCTAGTATTAGTTGATTTTGCAGATCCAAACACTAATAGATTAGATATAATAGGATTAACTAAGATATTTTTAAACTATAACTATACAAGTGCATTGTTATTTTTATATAACAAGTTTATATTAGGTTTAGATATAGATGCAGATTTTACTAAAGAATATGATAAAAAGGCAAATACAAGTAAACCTTTACCTACAATAAGTTATTTAATTACTCCATTTACTGCTAAAGATAAAGATTATTGGTCACTTCGAGACATATCCAGAAATGATCTAGCAGCAGATAAAGTTTTTGCTTTATCATACTTTGAATTTTATAGCTACAGATTAAGAAAAACAATACAAATTAAAGTAAAGAAAGATGAGTTATGTTACTTATATAATCATTATATAAGTGGTGCAGTAAAGATATACAGACCTAATAATAAGTTTAAGTTTACAGCTAATGTATGTCAGGATGATATAGGTTTACTTCAATCAATAAGATATGATGAAACATATATTATAATAGATAAGTCATATAAAGATGCTAAAATAAAACAAAAATTAGGTTATAATGTATGTTATCTAATGAATGAAGGGGTATATCCATCTAAGGATGCATTATGGTTTTTATCTTTATTTGATAATGTATATTTATCAATGGATTCAGATTATACTGGATTAATATATTCAATAAAGTTAAAAGAATACTTAACTACTTTTAATTTTAATATAGATATTCATATACTTAAATATGAGTTTTGGAATGATACAGATGAATACTATATAAATGATAGATCAGGATTGATAGATTACTTAAAAGACAATATAAATACAGATAAATTATGATACCTATTAATTTTAATGAATCATGGCATGAACATGTATATCATTTATTTTATAGTGATAAAAAGATAAATTTATTGAAAGAACACCTTAAAGCAGAAAAGCATTTATTAATACCCAGCTTAATAAATATATTTAGACCATTTAATATAGATATAAACAATATAAAAGGAATTATAATTAATAAAAGACCAGAAGTTAATTCTAATGGAATACTATTTGGAACTAATGATCTAACTAATAAAAGTATACATAATGTAGAGACTAATTTAAAGAATACTATTTATAAAGACAATAAAGAATGGAAATTAGATCATACATTAGAGAAGTGGTCTAATCAAGGATTTTTATTACTTAATATGCACTTAATTTATCCGCATTCTTCTGTATATCAAATGCACGAATACTTTACTTTAGAAATATTAAAAATTGTTTATAATATACATCCAAATTTACCTATCTTATCTCTAAGTACTTATGTCAATGACATTTTACAAAGATATAATCTAACTAATATAGTTTATGGAATAAGTCCAGAAAGTGATAACTTTTTAGTTGAAGATTGTTTAGTAGACTATAAAAATCTTGTTAAACGTTTATATAATATTAATATTAATTACTAAAATTTTTGCAAAAATGAGCGACGTTAAATTATTAAGAAAAGTGTTGGTATTTGATACAGCAAAACAAAGTAAAGTAGAATTTGAAAGTTCTGCTACAATATGGGGTGATTTAAAGAAAGAACTATATAAGTACGATATAGGTACATCTAATTGTAAATTTATTGAAGGTTCAACTAAACTAACTTTAGAGCAAGAACAAGCATTAATACCTACTAAAGATTTCGTTATGTTTAAGATGCCCGTAAGTACTAAGAGTGCTGCCGCACCTACATTTACATCAGCACAATATAAAGAAGAAATTAAGCGCCATATTAGTAATGATGCTGCTGCCAAAACTTTCTTTGCTGGGTATTCTTCTATGAAAGTAGATGAATTAGCATCTATTATTAAAAAATATGAAGCTAAACTTAAAAAAGATCAGGTTAAAGCTGCAAAAGTAACAACTACAGCAGCACCTAAAGCAGCAGCTAAATCTACAGCAAAAGTTAAAGCGCCAGTTAAAGTAGAAAAAATACCAACTAAAAAAGTTGAAAAAATAGTATCTACTAAAGCTAAAAAACCTGCTATTGCTAAAAAACCAGTAGTAAAAGCAGAAACTCCAGAATGGATGACTTTATTACAAAGATGTGTTGACATAGCACCAGCGCATATAGCTGAAAGTGTGAATTATATCATAAGTAAGGAGTTAGAAGTACCAACAATAACTACAGATGTAGCAGCATTAGCTATTATAGCTAAACAATTAAAATAAATTTTTAATAATGGATAATTATAATGCGGTAGGGTCTAACAACCCTATCGCTTTATTAGAACAAATGATAGAACAGGCAACTGATTTGGGTATAGAAGTACCACAAGATATGTTGCCACCTATATATGTAGAACCAGTTATAGAAGATATACTAGATGAAGTAGAGAGTAGAATAAATTTAGATTCTATAGAAGAAATTGAAATTATAGATGAAAATGTATATTATTATAATTATGAAAATTATAAAAGAAGCGCAAATCCAGAATTAAGTATAGATATAAATAGTACATTATATGATAATAAGAATTTTTGTTTATTATTAGATGTTCTTGAAGATTCTTATGGAACTACTTTTGATATAAAAGAGTTTTCTGATTACATAGAAGTAATAATATACTATAGTAATATCACTATAAGAAATACTAGTGGTAATGAACATAATATTAAAAGTTTATTTGTAAAAATACAATTATTAAATTTGAATGATTGTAGAATGTTTAAATTTATAGCAATAAAAGGAGCAAGATTTTATATAACAGATATAGAGTACCATTCAAAATATAGACATAGTCACTTACGATCAACAGAGACATGTAAAGGGGTATTTTCAAATTTTTGTATAGGGTATGGTATATATGGAGTTTATTGTATTGATGTTCCATCAGATAATAAAATTGGTAAAACCTATATAGGACTTAGTACTGATATATTTGATCCTACTATAGATGATATTAAAGTAGCATTACAATCATTTTTTATAGCTGTAGACAATTATGTGCAGTGGGAAAGTGCAGAAGGCGGTCCATATATAGCATTTAGTAGTATTGGTAATACAAAAGAACAAACAATATCTATTACTACCACAACTCCTTATAATATAACGAATTATGATAATATTTATAGAAAGTATATATTAGAATTAGAACATTTTATTATAAATTCTATAAATTTTAAATATGATGAATCAAATAGATTAGATGAATTTTTAGATATATATAGTATTGAACGTATAATAAATGCAATACCAATAGAACTAAGTGATAAATTACCAACTAATACTTTATGTATTTATAAAGAAGGTAAATTTTATAAAACTAAAGATATATTTATTAATGATGAAATTATAACAACAACATTTTCTTTTAGAAATAAGCCAGTAAAACATATAATAAAAGCAGGTAGTTATACTAATACAAATAATTTACTAGTTAACCCATCTTTAATATTAGCTATCATAGCTAAGTTTAAACTCCATTTATTAAATAACGTATAATGAGCATAGTAAACACACCAATAAAATACGATTTAAACAAAATTGAAAATAAAGAATTTAAACTATTAATAGGATGTAGGGCATTAAATATTATAAAACTGTTTAATTCAGCTAACCCTAATACTGAATGGAGTGGAATATTATTCTACGAACTTAGTGAAAATGATCTAAACTTTAATATAGAAGTTATAGATATTCTATTAATGGATGTAGGAACTAGTACAACTACTGGATATAACTTTAATGAAGATTTAATTACCTTCTTAGAAGAAAATGGGTATTTAATGAATTATCTAAGTACAATATTCATAGGACATGTACATTCCCATAACAAAATGAACTCTTTCTTTAGTGGGGTAGATATTAACGAATTGGTAGAAAATTCAGAAAACCATAAATTCTATGTTTCTTTAATAGTAAATAATGATTTAGAGATGGTAGCTAAAGCTGTTATTAAAGAAGAAATAACACAAGAAATAGTATCTACAGGCAGTTTAGGATATAGGAGTAGTAGTATCACAAATGAATACGACAAAGAAACTAAAAAGATATTTAAATTGTGGTGTTACGATGCTATAATACTAAAAGAAGAAATAACATCAAGTTTAAATTCCCATTTAGATAGACTATCACATATTATAAGTGAGAAAAGTAAGAAAATATCAGTACATACTGGTATGGTAAAGTACACACCTAATCATAAAAAATCTAATATTTCTATAGATGAAACTTTAAACCTACCTAATGTAGCACCAGGTTTAATATTAAAAGTACTTATTGATGCTTTTGATACAGAAGCAGCAACACTTAGTCAGGCAATAACTAACTTATTAGCGTCTGATTATACAATAAAAGACATAGGAGAAATATATTCAGACAATATTCATGCGTGTTTAGCAGAACATGGTTTAGATGTATATAATCCTGTTGTTAAAAATCAAATTATAACTCAAATTTACCATTCTTTGGCTGCTTATCCAAGCGCAAGAGATAAAATACTTATAATAACTAATTCTTTTTCACAACCAAGTAAAAAGAGTAAACGCAATAATGCACAACAAGTTTTAAAAGCATTATTTAGTGATGAGTGATGTTAAAATTTCTAAAATTACAGATGCAAGAAAAGCACGTTTTTCTGGTGCTGTTTGGTTTGATAATATATCAGTACATAAAATACTTTTAATTGGTGCTGGTGGTGTTGGTAGTTGGCTTACTTTATTCTTATCTAGAATAGGGTATCAAATATATTTAGTGGATTTTGATATAATAGAAATACATAATTTAAGTGGTCAAACATTTAGAATTGAAGATATTGGTAGACCAAAAATAGATGCTGTAAAAAGTTTAACTAAGTATTTAGGATGCACTAACAATATTTATACATATAATGTTTTATTCAAATATAGTAGTTTAAGTATAGAGAATTACGATATTTTTATATCAGCAGTAGATACTGTTGATGCTAGATTTCATTTATTTGAAACTTTTAAAAAATCTATTGTACAACATAGACTTTATATAGAAGCAAGATTAAGTGCAGAATCATTTCAATTATATATATTTGATGAGAAAATAACAGATCAACAAATACAAGAGTATGAATCAAATTTAAGTAGTTTGGAAGGATTATCAGAAGATGCATGTAGTTTCAAACAAACTAGCCACATAGCAGCTATGATAGGTAGTGTTATAACTAGTGTAATTACAAATTGGAGTAGTAATATTATCTTAAAAGCAAATATTAATAATGTACCTAATTATATAGAATTTAATGCTAACTTATTAATGTTAAATACAAAGTAATAAAAACATATGTTTGAATATACTTGTGAATTTATACCATACTTACCTGTTGAGATAAAAGAAAAAACAGTAAATAAAACTGAACATATTGTTATGGGTGATAGTACAATTCAGAAATACTTAGGACTTAATAGGCAATTTAGAATAATTCATACGGCAAAACGACTTTCTGTTGGATATGAATACCTTATTAATTATAAAGGTAAGTTTTATTTTATAGATAGATATATTATTTATAATTGTACTCAATTATCAGAAGAATGGGTAATTAATGATTCTATAGCTGTAATACATGGTATTTTTATTAATTACACACTTAATACTAGACAATCTGGACTGCTCATAAATTCAAATTTTGATACGTCTATGTTAGATAAGAAAATAACATACTGTTTAAGGAGATCAAATAATGATAGGATAACGATTATAAATACTAATTTAGTAAACTATATGAGTACAATTCAAAAAGAGGATAAGTATAGTTTAAACAATATAATTATACCAAGAATTAAAGAAGATTACTTATTAAATTTAAAAAATCAAATTGAATCTTATGACGGATAAACAGTATTTTAGTGCGGATGGATTAAACTGCACATCAATAAAAGCCTTTATATTAAATGGTATAAAGGGTTATGTAAAAGCTAATCAAGAAAGTAATGAATATGAATTAGAGCATGAAAGTTTAAAAATTGGTAGTGCTGTTGATTGTGTCTTAACACAACCAGATAAGTTTAAAATTAGGTATTTTGTAGGAGAAATACAGAAATTATCAGATAAGCCGTACCTTATTATGCAAGAGACATTTGATAGGATAAGTCATATGGATATATCTAAAGTAGAATTTAAGGGTATCTTAGATTCAATAATAGTACCAATAGCCAGAGAAGTAGGTTACTGGGGCAGAATTAAAGATGAGCAGAAATATAAAGAACGGTTAACTTCTGAATGTTTAGATTACTATAATGCCAAAGTAGAAGCAGGTAATAGAGAGATAATAACTAAAGAAGAAGGTTTACAAGTACAAGTAACAGCTAATAAATTTATAACATGTGTTCCTGGAATATTTGATAATAAGAATCCAAATATAACAATATATTTTCAAAAAGCTATATTTGCTGAATTTCAAAAAACATCATGTAAAATACTTGTTGATGTTTTAGTTGTAAACGAAGAAAAGAAAACAATTAAACCATACGATATTAAAACAATGAAAGATAATATAACTAAGTTTAGATTTAATTTTAAAAGATTCTTATATAATGTACAAGCAGTATTTTATACAGAAGTATTAAAAGTAGCCTTTCCAGGTTATACTATACTACCATTTACTTTCTTAGTAGGTAGTATAGAAGATAACTTACCAATACAAGCATTTACACTTTCAGATGAGTTGTATAATTATACATTAAATGGACATGCTGATAGAAATACTTATTATTACAAAGGTATTAAACAAGCAATAGAAGAAATAAATAAACACAAAGAGTTAGATGAATATGAGTTAGATTTAGAGTTTTTGAGTTTTAGAAAATCTCAAAGAACTGTAATTGACTTTGAATTTAAGTATGTAGTATGATTTTAAAGAATTTTAACTATCAATATAGTAAGACTAGTAGATGGATTTATCCATTGTTTGTAAAGTATAACAAAGATTTAAGTTATTATTTTAAAAAACTTAGTATCTTAGGATGTGCTTTAGGTGATAACAAACATGGTATAAAGGTAGAAGATGATAGATTACTTGTAATTATTTCTCCTAGTGGTAAATATGATTATAAATCACATAAGTTTGAAGAACCACATACATTAGATAGAACTAATGAAACTGTAAATATTATACTTAATTTAAACAAAGAGATTACTTACTATAATTATTATAATGATAGTTTATTAGTAGGTGTATTCTCAATACCACTTAAATTGATAGCACCAGCATGTTTAGATGCTGTATTTAGGTCTAAGTATTCTGAATTACAGGATATGTTAGGATTAAGTATTCATACAACTTATGACTATCATTGTATTAGTATAATAAAAAAAGAACCCTCTGCTGAAAGTTCTTTTAGGGCATTGGTATCTGCTAAATTAGGTATAGACGCTGATGAACTTATCTTAGATGAGTACGAATTTGAATTTATTAAAGAAAAAGAAGTACTGTTTAATATAGATGAGATACCTGATATTAATTTAAGAAACATTCTTAACTATAATACAGATAAAATAAAGAATGATATAAAATTACTTATAGAAAATAAGTATGATCTTGAAGATAAGATTATGTTATATAATATACAACTTATGCCAGAAGTGGCAGAACACTTACTGAAATTTCTAGAAACAGGTCAAGATATTAAAACTTTAGCAGTCTGATTCCAAGTGTAACATTATGTACTTTGTTTATAGGTTGGTATGTATAGTTTATTTGATATTTTCTCATAACTATACTACCACCTATATTTGGTTGTAGATCAGTACCAATTCCTGCTAGAGCATAAACAGAAAGTCGCGATTCTCTATACCTTATTAAAGAACTGTAATCTAATCCTAATTTTAAATCTATTAGCTCACCAGTAGTTGTTACTTCATATGGAATTATGGCAGGTAACTTATTTACATTAATAGTATGCTTACCTTCATATACATTAACAGCAATGTTTTCTACTGTGTCTTTTTTTATAGACGTTAATGTATCTGTGGTGTGTGTATATGTAGTCGGTTGTTTCTGTCGTTTGATAGAAACAACCTTTTTTTTCGGTATTGGTAAGTAAGTTACTGATTCTATAGGAACACGCTCTTGTTCAACTACATCCTTAGTAGTATCTTCCTTACTACATCTTATATACATGATAAATAATATAATAGTACATATAAGTACTAAATTATGATTTTTATCATACCACGTTTTAAGTGACCTTATTATTGATAGTAATTGTACCATGTTTAAAATCTTTTGTTAACTCCATTATTTTCTTTAAAGCTGCGCCACTGCTTACATTATCTACTAATCCATCACCATTTATATCTTTATGTGTTAGACCTGGTGCTATACACCCTTCTAATTGAGATACGTAATTAGCTACATGTATTTTAGATTCACTTCTACTGGGTACATTTTTTAATTCCCATAAGTTCATGTTAAATGCTGGACTATACTCTAAAACTACAGGATAAGTACCTGGTTTTACAGCAGATATTTTATTTTGATTATTTTTATATGGTAATTCTAAACATACACACTCATATTTAATTTTACCATCTATTAGCACTTTTAAAGTACCAAGCGTTTGCTTATTTTTAGGTTCTTTTAACCTATCTACAATAAAATTTAAATTTGGCATTATTACTATATTTATTTAATTAATTAATCTTGACCTAATTTATCTTTTCCATATATAGTTTTATACATCTGTTGATAATCTTCCATACCCCAATGTTTAAATATAGACTTTAATAGTTTATCTTTAGGAGTATAAGAGATATTCTCATATGTTCCTGGAAATTCAGATGATTTCTTATTAGTTAAGTATACGTCATTAGCTTCTGTATCAAACATACCTAATACATTCTTAACAAATACTTCACTATCTTTTACTAATCCTACTGCTGTAATTGGCGATGTTAATAACTTTTGTGGTGATGGTCCGCCAGAATTAAACATAATCATAGATGGTATTGATTCTGGCGTTAATTGTGATGCTTCGTCATGTATACGTTCAGCAATAAAAGACAACCCAAATATATATTTCCAATACTCTCTCTCATTATTAATAGATAATAAATTACCTTCTACATTTGGAAATGGTTTAATTCCCATTATCTCTAATTCTGAATACTTTAATTCTATCTGTCTATTATACCATTTACCATCTATCTTTTCATACTTATCAGGGTTAGATTTTCCAATAACACTAGGCACAGCACTATTAAAATAATATTTCTTTAGTACTTCTGGACTTATACCGTCTTTTAATTGTTGTTCGTGTTCATCTATACTTTCATTAATTGCTTCTAAATACTCTCCTGTCTTACCTACTCTTAATTCCTTTAAGTCTTTTATTATTTTTTTCTTACTATTTAATATATTAGCTATAAATTCTTCTTTTTCATCATCATCTAATTCTACAAATAACATACTATGTATTAAAGAAATCATTAACCCAGTTAATGTAATATACACATTAGTTCTATTTGATACTATAACCCTTCTTTGTGCATCATAACTTAGATTATTAAAGTTTTCGGTATTTTTAAATACACTATCAAAAACAGTATTTAATATTCTAAGTATTGCTGTTTCGTTGTCATGTTTTGCCCAGTTGCTACTTAAACTTGTTCTTGTAAAATTTATACGTTCTGTAAATGTACCAACATCTTCTGTTTGTAAATCATCGTTATAATTTATACGACCTAAATCTCTAAGTTGTTCTAGATTACCTTGCAAACCATTTGTAACTAATCTTAATCTTCTATTTATAAAAGATGGTAACCAACTTTTCATACTAAAAAGTAATTTACCAAAAGCATTTCGTTTATGTTCTATAACACCATCTTTTTGATAATATCCCTGTGTCTTAAAGTTAACTTCACTAATACGTTTTTGTATTATTTTAGTTGCTTCTATACTAGCTATAGCTTCTCCTGTAGATAAATAATAATCAGGAAATAATAAATTTCCATCTTTATAAGTAACTGCATCATAGTAAGTCGTAGCTTTATTAATATCATTAGTTACTTTACCAGTATTATCTATATAATTACCATCACTATTTTTAAGTTTTATACTTAATAATATGGAGTTCATGTTTATATTAGATAAATTAGCATTGACTACTTTATCAGTTATTTGAGATATGCTGCTTATAGAAGTTCTGAATAGCATACTTTTTTGTAAAATATGTGAATCTGGGCTACTTGATGTATCTCTAGCATTAAATCTATCTAATAATGCACCATTCTTAGTTGTTGGTATTGGAGAATTTATAGTATCATATAATTCTACTATATTTTCTCTTAATGATATTCCTATTGCTCTAGTTACTGCTTTTTTATCTAAAACTGTAGTAATACCAGATTCCATAAAAGTAGCATATATACCTTGACTATAGTTAGCTATAGCTGATGGTATATTAAACATAAGTGTATGTGCTGCTGCTATTGTATTAGTAGTATTTGCTAAGTTGTGTGACCAGGCACTTCCAGTTAGTTTAATACCTAGTAGTCTCTGTTGTACTACAGAATTAAGTGCAGAAAACCACCTAGTTTCTCTATTATCTTGTTGTTCGTCTAATGTTATTAATGCTGTTGGTGTATTTTCATCTGCTTTTACTAAATTGCCAGTAGCTTCATCTATATAAACAGTAGATTTTTTAACACCCCTATTAAATCCAAAAATACCCTTTACTTGATCGAATACAGTAGGAGAATTACTATTACCACGTTTAGTAGTTATACTTAAATTCTTATCTTCTAAAGCAGACATTATTAATAAAATATCATCTTTCATCTTAGATTTCTCATAGTAGTTATATGATACTTCATAATTAGCTAATAATGATGCTACAAGATCGTGACTTATGTTATTAGTATGTTCTTGTCTATCATTACCAAGTAGACCACGATAAGGAAAGTTTATATTAGGTATTGTCTTTCCATTAACATCTGTCTTTACTATTACTTCTGCATTAATATCTTGCATTTTTTGTAAAAAATCTAGATCGTCTGATGGATTCATACCACCATTTAATGCAAAATCAGTATCACTTACGTCTTTTGACCAATACTGTTTAACACGTTCCCATGTGTTAGATATTTGTTTACCACTTTCTGTAAGTGCTTCATACTTACTTTTAGAAAATGATGGTAGTCTTATAAATTCTGTATTAAATGCAGATGTAGTTAATCTTAATGAACTGTTATTTACTAGTACATCACTATCTACTACTAACTTTAATAATATATTGTATAATTCTGCATCTTTAGCATTACTCATTATACTAGAGTATTGTGGATTTAACCACTTTAGAGCAGGTACAGTAATTATTTTACCATTTGAGTTTACACCTTTGATAGTATTTTCTACAAACCACGCTTTCTGATATTGCTCTAGTTGAGTTTTTAATCTTTCTGCATCTGCTAATTTATTATCTGCTAGTGCTTTCTTAATTTGTTTATTAATTATAGAAGCATTGTGGCGCATATCATAAAATCCACCGTCACCATATAAGAAGTCATCCTTATACTTTGTAACTAAATGATCTCCATTAATAAATTTATTAAATATTTTTCCAGGATTATTAAATTGTGATAAAAAAGAATTTTGTTCTGGTGTTAAAGCACCTGCTAGTTCTTTAACCAGTTCATTTCTTTTGGCTATGTATGCTTGTTGTTTATTTATATCTGCATCTTTTAATGAATTATAGATATATTTAATAATTTCATTATTAAATTCACCAGCTTCTACAAACTTATGTTCTATCTGTATATCAAATGGCACTTTCTTAACATATGCTTTAGCTGCTTTTAAAGAATTATTATAAATCTCTTGTGCATTATCTTTAAATTTACTTGCTACATAGTCAGTACGTGCTGCTATCCAAGTTTGTTTATCTACTTTTTCTGTACCTATATAATAATCTTGAATTAGTCCACCAAATGTAACTGTTTTATTTAAATCTTGAAATTCCTTTTCATATTTTTGTCTATACTCATGCTTTCCAATTTTAGTTTCTTTAGCTAATCTATGTGCTAAACCATCTAGTATTTCTTCGTTTATTAACCCCTTAAATACAGTAGTCTGACCAATTAATGCATTTAATGGGTCTAATACTTCTTTTTGAATATCTATCTCACTTTTAGGTATAGATAATAGTTTAGTTAAATCTAACATGTCTGTTGTAGCATTAGTGACAGCTTGAATATAATTTACAATACTCATTAATTGTAACTTATCTTCTACTCTCATTTGAATATGCATACCAGTCTTATTACTAGCTGCAAAATATGCCTGTAATAAACCAACATAATGTTCTCTGGTTTTTTCATATAACTGTTGTAGATGTCTTATATTTACTACTACAGCATCTAAACCTTGATATGTCTCTAAGTCATTTGCTATTTTTCTAATTTCTGCTAGATTAACATTAGCTGTTCTGTTACCTAATACAGATTCTATAAATGTATTAGTAGTATCAATTTGTTTCTTGATATAATTACTTACTTTAGTTAATGCTTCTGTATCAGATAATGTAAAAGTTGGCTGTACTTTAAATTCTAAATTAACCCCCTCTCTAATTGATTTAGATATTGCAAATGAATTAATTTCAATCATTTTTTGTGGACCAACCGTACTAACAATAGCTTTATATCTGTCATTACTTTCTATATCTAGATGTATAGGAATTATATTAAAGTCTACAGTATTAATATTAAAGTTTTTCTTTAATATAGCAGCATATCCATATAATTGTTTAGCATGTTTTTCAAACATGTAATTCATATATGATGATGTAAGTACTTGTTGTTTGTCTCTTATCTCATAAACAGGATTAATACTTGTTTTAAAATCATATATAGATGCAGTACCATCAGTATTAATTACTATTAAATCTGCTGTACCTGCTCTTGGATGATCTGATAATATATCAAATAGCTTTACTTCTGTTAAGAATATACCACCTGGATGTTTACTCTTTATATTTCTTAAAACAGTAACTAATTTAGTAAAATTATCACTATGTTGTTTTCTTTCTTCTTCTGATAAATTAGCAAATGCTGATTTACCAGTTTCTCTATTCATTATATAGTTGGCTACAAAATATTCACTTATATCTGATTTAACTGAATCTTTACTTAATAAATCTTCAAATAAGGCATGTATATTAGTACCTAAAGTACTACCAGTAGTCCAACTTTCTTGTAATTCATAGGCAAGATTATCTATTGCTTGTAATTGTTCTTGTGTTACAGGTTCTCCATATTTTATACCTAAGTTTACTCTTGCCGCATCTATGGCTTTTTCTGCAAAGTCTGCATCTTTACCAGCTTTGACATATTGTGTCATAGATTCTACAGCCTTTATAGAAGTAACACCGTCTGGTTTAGCTATTTCAAAGAAGTACTCATGTGTTTCATCATTTTTTATAACATCTTTTTGATGTTGTACTATTTGATCTCTAACTTCTTCTTGTGATCTCTTACTGTAGTATTCTTGAAATGATAGTACAATACCGTCTAAGTTATTGCTTAGTGCTTGATTACTTAATAATTGATTAGCTAATTGTCTAGCTACATTTTGATCTAATCCTAATAATCTTCTTATTGCATTTAAAATTGATTCAATTACTGAACTAATTTTATTAAATATATTAGGATTTTCTAAAGACACAGCTAAACCAGCACCTTCTAAACCTATAGCAGTAGCTAAAACTTCTTTTCCTAATGTATTTTCATCTAAAGTACTATATCTAGCTGCTATATCATTCCAAAGTTTAGTGCCTTTTAGTTGATTAATACCATTATCTATAAGATTGGTATAACCATCATTAAGTAGTATATCAATATATAAGTGACCAAACTCATGTATTAATGTGTCACTTGTCCAACTATCTGTATTTATTGATAATTTTATCTTACCATTTTTACTTTCTACTTTACCTTTACCGTTTATAGTACTGTCAAATACTATTTCTACTCCTGGTAATGATTTCTTTAATAAATCTAATTTAAATTCAAAAGAATTTAAATTTTCTGTAATAGTTCTTACACTATTTAATTCTTTTGAATAGTATATACTGTTATCTGGTAATATTTGATCTTCTATAATAGATACATCTACTTGTAATTCTCCACTATCTTTAATAGTTACTACGTTAGCACCATATTTATAGTTAATAGATTGCATTGCTGCTATTGCAGATTTAACATTTGATGGTATTCTTTGAAATGGCAAATCATCAGGATCAGTAGGTGTTATATCCTGTCCAAAATCATTATACTCTCTTTTTCTTTTAACTTCACTTCTAATTAAACTTCTAGGGTATTTTTTAGTTACTTCTTTAAGTTTAACTATTTTAGTGTTAATTAATGCTTGTGATGTGTATTCTTTATCTTTAAAGAAAATATCCATTGTTTCTTTAACATCACTAATACTTTCTTTTAAAGTTTCTTTAGTTTGAGTTGGTTGAATACCTATTTGTTCAATAGGACTGCCTTCTACTATTTCGACTACATCTTCTGGTTTCAATTTATTACCTTCTGCATCAGTGTAATCACCTTGCATTTCTGCTTTAGCTTTATTCAAGTCTGTGGTTCTAATAATAACTCCCCCACTATTTTTCCACCTAACTTCATAAATCTTTTCACTCTTTAATATTTTTTTAGATAAATCAGGCTTAACTAACTTACCATATTTTTGGTCAAGTATAGAATTAATACTATCAATAATTTTTTTAGTAGAATAAGGTATATCTTCATCATATTCTAACCTGAAATTACTACCTGTAAGAGATATACCTAATTCATTATGATGGTGCGCTAAATCGTCTATGATAGCTGCTAAATTAGGTTGTACCTCATTTACATTTTGTAAGGAAGGATATTTAGTATAACTAACCCCAAGTAATTCAGATTTTTCATCTTTACTTACTTTTTCAGAAGCATCCCAAACACTACCTGAATATACATCTGTATTAGCCGCCCATTTAATATCTTTTGATTGAGGGTAAATTTTAAATTTAATTTTACCTCCACCACCTTCTAAATGACCTATTTTTCTATCAATAGGTTTAGTAAATGCAGATATAGTAAATTCTCCACCAGCTTTTTGATTATCTTCTATATGTTGCAATAAGTTCTGCATCATAAGATTTACATCAAAGTTACTATAAGCACCTACAACAGATATAAATTCTTGACCTCTACTATAGACTTCTTCTGGATTATATTGTATATTATTTACTTTTTTCCATTCTTCTATAATTTCTTTAGATTGTTCATATTCTTTGTTTTTTTCTAAAAAAGAATTTATACCTGTTCTATCTGATAAATCTTTTGCTAATTCATTAACATTATTATATTCTAATAATACTTGTTTGTCATTAAGAACCCAATCATCTCCTTCTGTAAATTCAACCCATTTATTATCTTCTTTTTTAATTAAATTACCCATATCAGAATAAAATTCATTTACAGGTATATCATTAATATTAGTTATAGCTTTATTAATTATAGGTAAATCTATATAACTTAAATCAACATCTTCAACACTTCTAGCCAATTCACTAATATGATTACTAGCTTCTTGATAAGTTTTAAATTGTTGATTATCTGGAGTAGTATATATAACTTCATTACCAGGTAGTATAAGTTTAGAATTACTATAAGCTAATAAATCAGCAATATCACCCAATGTCATATTATCAGGTAACTTATCAATCTCAACTTCTTTTTGACCTAAAAGCTGTTTCATAAAAGCTTTCATTTCTTTTAATAACCTTTTAAGTAAAGATATTAATTTACCATCTTTAACATTATCAAGTTTTTCAGCAGTCATTAAACCTAAAAGTTCAACAATAGCTTCTTCTTGTTGTTCTTCTAAGGTATATTTTGGTAACTTAGAAATAGAACTTGAACCATCTTTATAAACTGTAGTTTTGTATGTTTCTCCTTCAATACTAAAGATTTTTTCTTGTGTAAAATCTCCTATACTAAAAGGATCTTCATTAAAAAATCCTTCTTTTTTTGCATAATCTAATACTTTAGAGTATTCTTTTGTAGAAGTAGGTTCTCCATCATTTATTTCAGTAGTATCAAAATCAATAGCATTTTTATAAACATAATCTCTCTTAATCCTATCTAATACTTCTTTACCTCTACCTGTTTCAAGTTCTTTAAGTAGGTTTTGGTATAGTTGAGTGTTTTTACCAAAAAACATAGCATCATTTTGAAATGTTTTTGCATCATCAAAATTGTCAAACAGTTTAACTTCTCCTGTTTTTAGGTTTTTTACACTATAACTATTTTTATCATAATAACCTTGTATAAAACCCTTTTCTTTTCCATTTTCAGTTGTAGTATAAGTTTCAACATATTCTCCTGAAACAGCAGCACCTTGTTTAATAGCTCTAACAATAGGATGTCCTAATATCTCATGAATAGGAGTATCTAATGTAGCGTAAGCTAAATTAATATAAGCTACATTGTTTTCAATTTTACCTTTATATTCTTTAGTTCTATCAGATTCAAATCTTACAGGAATACCTATTCTATCAGACATTCTAGCTGCTAAATCTCTAATTGCTAATTCTGATGCTACTATTCCATCATATGTAGGTAGTTGAAATTTAGTTTCTTTAACACTTAACTTATTACCATTTAATTGAAACAAGTTATCGTAACTTAATAGATCATCTACTACAGCATTATGATAACCATTAATGATTTCAATATCTACTTCGTTATAAGTATTATTCTTATATGTGTTTATTGGACAACTCATGGACAATTAGATTTTGTTTCGTCAGTTGAATTAGTATTTGTTGGTGTTACTTTAGGTAGCTTATTATATATAAAATCAGATAAATAGTTATTTTCAGATAAAGATACTAAATTAGTTTTTAAATCCAATGCTAATCTTAAAGACTTTTTATATAAATCTTCAAAATTCTCATCAACTATAGGATTCTCTTTTCTTTTACTTGTACGTTCTTCAAGTAATGCTACATCTTTTAATACTACAGCATTGTCATATTTTAAACCATACTTATCTGCACCTTTAGCTAAGAAAGTTAAACCACTCACTACTATCTTACCATTATTCAATTCATTAATTACTCTATCGGCTACTAATTGTCTTATTGGTTCTATTTTAGTCCAGTCTAGTGTTTTAGTTATTGGGTCTGTAACTATAGCTAATTGACCTTCTTTAATACTATTATTTTTTAGTAATTCTTTATAATATGGTTCTGGTTCAAACACATCTATATTAACTAAAGATAATTCTGTTTTACCTGATCCTGGCATAGCATAGATTAATTTACCTTTAAATATATTTTCATTTATAGGTCTTAGCGGTAATCTAAATTCAGCAATATTATTTATAAATTGAGTGTTTATTCTCTCTATATTTCTAATTTTACTTTGCTGATTTAAAGTAATTGATGCTGTAGTGCCATATTCATTAACTATACCATATTCACTAGAATAACCTAACGTATTAGTTAGTTTATAGGCATATCTTAATGAACCATCTCCATTATCTATAATACTATCCAGTTGATACAATTTTTTACTTCTTAACTGAGTAACGCTATTTTTAGGATTAGTAGTAACAAATGGAGAAATAACACCATTCTTTTTAAGTTTGTATATATCATCTATATACATTAAATTATCTTTAAACTCTACTTTAGTACTTACTTTACTAACAATAGCTTCATTAGTATAATTATTTCTAAATGTTTGGTCTACTAATTCGTTTATTGAATCTTGGGTATCAAATATTCTATTAATATCTAATGCTCTAGACTTAAATACAGATGGTGGTATAAAATGAAAAAATGATTTAAAGTTATAGGTAGTACCAGACTGCAAAGAATACTCTATTAATTTATATCCTATCTCTTTAGCCGCATCACCATATTCTCCATCTAGTATTTGTTGCCATCCTATGATAATTTCATTCTTATTATCTTTAATACGTCTATTATCTACATTAATAAATGTATACTTTTGTACTGGGTCTGTATTAAATAGTAATTGATTGATAAATGGATTAGCTTCAAAGTCTGGATTACTATTCATTAACTCCTTTAACTCTTTAGCTAAACCAGTAGCACTCATTAATTTACTTCTTAAATCTGACTTAGGTGCTAATAAAATACTTTTTTTAGTTAAATAATTATAAAAAGCATCATATAAAATTTTAACTGTTGCTTTATTTGTTAAAAAGTTTTCACCTAACTGATTAGACATTTGTGTAGCATAGTCTCTAAACTTCTTGCTAAATACAGGAAATGAATCTATATTATTATCTTGCATCATTAGTATAGCAGTTTTATAATGCATACCTAATGGTGTTAATCTATTTACCTGATCTTTTGGTGTTGTTGAACTATCTATAAATTTAAATATAAAATTCTTAACATCTGAATTACCATTGAATATTTGTAAGTTATCATATGTTAGCTTTTTTGTATAAAATAACTCATTAAATAACTCCATTTCTCTAGGTGTTATTTTCATTATACTTCTTAATTTCTCTTGAAGTGTAAATTTATCCACCATAGTTTTACCAAAACCATCAACATCTCCTTTAGTGGCTAGTGTTTGTTTTGTGTCTATATCTGCTAAATTTTTTAGCTTATCAAATAAAGCTAATACCATATCAGAATTAAGAACATTTTTTATACCATCTACTCTAGGTTTTCTTATATCTTTTTCTACTTCTAAAGCTAAAGTACTAAGTTCTGTATTCTTATAATAATCAAAGTGCT